>ENA-ORSX01000822-ORSX01000822.1-human-gut-metagenome-genome-assembly--contig:-NODE-822-length-27601-cov-4.814964_pt1 | contig 27601 bp, 24 predicted proteins | sample MGYA00241904_ERZ509172 | MGnify/ENA primary metagenome ERZ509172 (study PRJEB26280, sample SAMEA2338795) | human gut metagenome | biome: human gut; feature: human-associated habitat; material: faeces...
GACGGGTTTCATGACCCCATCGGTGCCTTTCGCAGAAAGGTGGAAAATAATTATGAAGTTAGGATTTATCGGCTGCGGTAATATGGCATCTGCCATAATCGGCGGCATTTTAAATAAAGGACTGGCACAGCCTGAAGATATTTGTGCTTCTGTAAAAACGCAAAGCTCTGCCCAAAAAATCCAAAATACACTGGGAATTTCCTGTACTACAAATAATCTTGAGGTTGCAAAAACTGCGGATTATCTCTTTCTTGCAGTCAAGCCTCAATTTTGTGCCGATGTAGCTCTTCAGATTAAAGACGTTTTAACCGATAAACAGGTAATCATTTCTGTAATTGCAGGAAAAAATCTGGAATGGCTGAAGGAGCATTTGGGAAATGATAAAAAAATCATCCGCACCATGCCAAACACACCTGCTCTTGTAGGGGAAGGCGTCACAGGCGTATGCCCTGATAATCTGGCATCAGATGAAGAGCTTCAGAATGTTCTTACACTTTTAAGGTCATTTGGACAGGCCGATATTGTTACAGAACCTATTCTTGATATTGTAGGCGCAGTCAGCGGAAGCTCCCCCGCTTTTGTATTCATGTTTATTGAAGCTTTGGCAGACGGAGCTGTTGCAGAGGGAATGCCCAGAAAACAGGCTTATGATTTTGCCGCACAGGCAGTTCTCGGAAGTGCAAAAATGGTATTGGAAACAAAAAAACATCCCGGTGAGTTAAAAGACATGGTATGTTCTCCTGCCGGAACTACCATTGAAGGTGTAAATATTTTAGAAAAAGAAGGAATGCGAAGCGCCATTATGGATGCTGTAAGAGCCTGCATTCAAAAAACCAGAAAATTATAAACAGCTCTAAAGAATATTTATCTATTTTATGCTCTTCATAAAATAGATAAATATTTTATTTTTCTTATAATCCAAATTCTTTAAATAAGCGCTCCTGATAACTTCTGTCCGAAGCGGCTTTTATAATATCCTCTATTCTCCCCAATTTAGAAAGCTTTAAAGTAAGCTCATTGACGCGCTCCTCTCCTTCCTGCATGCCGATTTCCTTCCCCTCTGTCTTTTTCGCTTCCAGCTCATCTTTCATTAATTCTTCTAATGCCTTACACATCTTTTTCGCCTCCTCGAATTTTTCTTCGTTTGCCCGCACAATAATATCCATTACAGACTCGTATAATGTATTTTTCTTATGTTTTTTATAATCCTTCAGTAATTCTTCCGCATCTTTTGTACTCTCCAATCGATTGGTCAAATTCCTAAGCCACAGACTCTCTTTCTTAGAAAGCTCACCTGTAACGATAATCTGAATAGGAAGTGTATCACCAATCACATAATAAATCCCTGCATACATTTTCTCAATTTGTAGTTTTCTTTCCTCAACGATATGCCGAAAAAGCTCTCTTGGATAATTCTGACACACAAAGGAAATCGTCAGTTCTTCCAATAAAATCGAGTTTACCGGTGTCCTGTCCGCCTTATAAAAATACGTATACGCATATCCTTTATAAAAATCATCAATGCACAGATAGTCATCAGGGCTTTTGTATTCTACGATATTATACCTTTTAAATATCTTTCCTATATTTTTCTTTAGTTCCTGTGTTTCCTTCTTCTTAATCAACACATCAATCATCATCGGCTTTGTCCCAAGTACATATTCCGATTTAAACTCGAGGTATTTTGCCTCCTCCCCAAATTCAATCTGAATGCCTGCAAAAAATGCCGGATGCCACTGCAATAGCTTTTCTGTCATAAAAACCTCCTTTTCCGTTTTTTCAGGAGGTTCCCTGCTTGGGAAGCTCCTGCCTTTTTATTGTGGATAAAAGCATGAATTTCCCGAATACAGAATTGCTGTTAGATAAACAGGATTATCAGAATTTCCTGTTCTTAGAAATTAAAAAGAAAATAATGCTTTTTATTATTTTATCACAGACCACTCCAGATGCAAACTCAATTTTCGCTAAAATTCTTGTCAAAAAAGCTTGTACTGTTGCGCAATTTTCTATGAAAGAAAACAAAAAGAAGCTGTCTCATCAAACAGCTCCTTTCCATCTCAAAAGCTATTTATGTCTTTTTTCAATCACAGATGCTATTATCTGCAATACAAGAGCAACCAAAATAACAGCTCCTGCTATTATCTTTCCTTCTAAGCTGGTAATCATCTGTGCCACATATCCCAGCGCCGGAAGGGAAAATTCCACCTTCCCGATAAAATTCCCATAAGGGATAGGGTTCATGTCGTTGGTCTTATTTGCATCGCCCTTTGTAATAAATTCACCCATTACGACACGATTTTCTACAACACGATGAGTAATAATCGCATTAGAGTCCTTTGCTCCGTAAAAAGCAATTACTTCATCTTTTTGGATATTTTTAGGGTCTTCTTTTCCAATATAGACCAAACTACCAACAGGCAGCACCGGTTCCATACTTCCGCTGATTACCGAATAAATTTCATATCCCATCATTCTCGGAACTGTCAATGGTATACAGATTATCACTAGAATGATGAGCATAGCAGTGCCCAGTGCACTGCAAATCACAGCCACCGGGCTTTTTTTATGTCTTTTTCTGCTCAATTTTCTATCCTTTCCCTATGCGCTAATGACGCTTTCCTACACGGCTTCTTCTCAGGAAAATAACCAGTCCGGCAAGCGCTGCTACTGCTGCCACTGAAATCGCAATGCCTACTGCAAGGGGAAGTCCTTTCTCTACTTCTTCTTTATCAATTTTAGGATTTGCAAGAGGTGTTTCCTCATCATCCAAATCCACAATGTCCTGAGGAACATCTTCCTCCGGAATTTCCGTTACCTCCTCACTGGCTTCAGGCTGAGCTGCGTTACCTGCTTCTCCGGTTTCACCTTCTCCTGTTTCTGTATCAGGAGCCTGTGTTCCCGCCTGATTTCCAGTTTGATTTCCTGTCTGATTTGTAGATTGGGTTGTTGTTCCTCCGTCAATATACTGAATAACCGTTTCTGTGATTGTCTCTCCCGGTGTTTCAATAATCTGGGTTTCTCCCTCTACATATTCAAAAGTAAACACATTTTCTGCCTCATTTGCTGACAATGTCTTTGTAAGCGCTAATGCCTTGGGAGAATATCCGTCAATGTAAATATTTGCTACCACCGGCTTGTCACCGATATTCCCGTAATAGGTCTGACTTGGTGCAAGTTCATTGCCGTCTTCATCCTGATATCTTACTGTATATCTTACCAGATTTCCTTTAATACCGTAAGCGATTACGTAATCAGAGTCTTCTGTAACACGAAAAGAGGAAGCTGCCATTTCTTCTGTGTCACGTCCGCTTCGGCGAATTCCCTGAATATAATACTTGCTGTCATCATTCATACTGACAGCGCCTTTTTGTGCATCAAAAGAAATTACATCATTGGCTTTCAAATTCTCAATTACAATTTTACCATTTTCCAGTGAAACATTTGCGGAAGCGCTTTTCACTTCCAATCCTGCCATTCCTGCCAGCACACCCTGATTTCCTCCGTCAATGGTTACTCTGTATGTGTATTCCTCTGCCAACACTGTTACTGCCGAAAGGCTTAGGAGCAATCCCGCTGTCAGCACAGTCGCTAAAAGCTTCTTAATTTTTTTCATGACTACTGCTCCCCTTTCCTGTTGCTGCGGTTTTTACGTATTGCTTTTATACCAAAGAACAAAAGAATTAATCCGCTGATGAGCGTCACTGCACACACAGCTATAATCTTGGTTTCATCCCCTGTCTTTGGACCTGTTCTGAAAACCTTCTTTGTTTCTGTGATTTTCACAGGGTCGCCCGGCTCGTATACGACATCTGCCGTTACCTTTTCCACAGCGAAATTAATCTGAAGCTTTGCCAGTGTATCCTGATAACCGTTGCCCTGTGTTTCTCCATCCAGCGCCACTGTCAGATGCACTTTTCCCGCTTCTCCTGCGCCTAAACGGTCCAGATAGAAATAATCGCCCATAGCGTCAGTTGCCTGCTCTAAGCCTTCACCTGCCGCTCCGGAACCTTCTCCGCCGACCTTATCGCTGCTGTATAACACAGTCTCTTTATTCTCGTGATTTACATAAGTCAAACGATATGTGTAAGCTCCGCCTTCTGCCGCATTCTGACTTTCTTCCAAGCTCTGAATAATCTCGTTTGTCATATACCAGTCTGTTTTTTCCTTGCTTGTATTTTCAATGCCTATCTCAATCTCCATGCTGTCTCCCGGAAGGAGCTTATAAACTGCTGCATTTACATCAGAAGTATTAAAGCTGCTGTTCATCCTCTCTCCGTCAAACTGAACCTTCCAGTCTTCATTCCCCTGAATATTATCTGCAAATACGCTTGCGGAAGTGCCTGCAATCATGAACGCTGTCATAACAAGGCACAAAATTTTCTTTCCCATCTTCTGTACCTCCTACTGTAAACTAAGTGTTCCGTCTGCCGAAACATTCACATCCACACCCCATGCGCTCTTAATTGCATCCTGTGCATTATGTGTCTGTACTGCATTGACTTCTGCATCTACATGAAACTGATATCCGTCATATTTATATACGTGGCGAATAACCTCATTGCCGTTTTCATCTTTTCCGGTTTCGATTTTTACCTTATCGGCAATTTTATTATCTATTTTCAGTGTGTCTGCAAAATTGGGGGTACTTTCTCCTGCCGGTACAATTCCTGTGTAATAAAGAACCGTACGTTCTGCTGTTGATGCTTCTTCATCAATCACCCAGCCGTTGCCTTCAACAAAATGCAAATCAATCAAATCCGGTGAAAGTGTTGTATCTTTATTACCGTTCTTGTCTTTCCAGCTTTTTGTAAGAATAACCCTTACATAATTGTCAATAGAGCCGCTATTGGAAACACTGAGCTCTTCCTTATAAGTCTTGCCCGGTACAACCGTTTCGTCTTTTTGCAAATCCTTGAAAAGCTCTCCTTCTGTTACATCCCATTCATTATTGCTGTGGCTGTAATCTCGTGAAGAAATGTTCTTGCCGTTTTCTGTCAGGCTGACGCCAATGCTGGACACCGACATATCTGCCGTATAATTATCACTATAATATGTCAGAGCCGCTTTTGTACTTCCTACCGTACTTCCTATCAGCAAAAGCGCTGATGCAGAGAGCAAAATCACCGGTCCGGCTGATAAAAGCTTTCTTTTCTTTTTCATTACTCATCAACCTCCCCGTTTCCATTATAAATATCTTCGCTGGAATCTGCAATCCTGTTCCAGTCTGCATACGGATTTCCGTTTTCATCGTAAAGCACTGCCGTACATTCCTGAACAACAATAACATTGAAATCATCTTCACTGTCCATGTCGTCAATTTTTACAGTAAAGGTATTTGATATACCTCCTTTTGGAACAATCTCACTGCAATAATAGTAACCATCATCTCCCTGACTCCATGTTTTCTCAGCATCAGGAATGAATTGCAGCCCCGGCTGATACTTGTCTCCGGCAAATACTTTGACACGTACAAAACAATCAAAATCACCTGTATTCTTTACAGCAATTTTCTTCTCCATATTCACTACTTCTTCGTCCGGCACAATGGTTGTGGTGCCAAGCTTAATCTCAGCGCCTCCGGAAGCTGTGGTATAGGTTGTAAAGTATGCCATGGTTCCTCCCACAGATACACCTGCCACTAAAGTAAAGGCTGCTGCTGCCAGACAAAGATTTTTCTTATTCCATCTCTTTTTCATGGTCCTGTACCTCCCTTACTCTCCTGCTTTCGTGCTGTCCGACTGCTGGTCTACTGTCCAGACACCGTCTTCGTTTGCAAAATGGTTCACCACGCTAGCGCCTCCATTTAATTTCTCATTATACTCATTTGTAAAAGTTACATGTACGCTTTCTTCTCCCTCACCGGATGCCTTTATTATAACCGTCTGAGAAGGAGCGCTGGTAAGCTCGTAGCTTGCGCCGCTGTAAATTTCTGTTACAGTCACTTCTGTTCCTGCCGGAATTTTATCTACCAGAATACTCTTTGTTCCTGCTGTGTCAAATACTGCTGAAACCACATCACTGTATACCTTTTCTCCATCCTTTACGCCTTCAATCTGGAATACAAATGTAGCGCTTCCCAGTGTTTCGTTAAAAGAAGTTACTGTCTTATCAATCACAAGGCTTCCAAAACGTGCCTCCTGACTTGGTTTTAATCCTGTTGTCACATCATATACCCAGTCGTCGTTGCCTGTTGTACCATGATAATTATTAGGCAGTGAAAGCAAATACGGAGTAAACTGATATTCATATTCCGGAGAAAGAACAGCTTCTGCTGCTACAAGATACATACCAACAGCTACATCACTGATTTTTCCTTTTCCGTTCTCAATTACGCCTTCTGCTGCAGGAGCTTTCTGCTCATCCTCTATAATTTTCTGTGCCATCTGTGCTTTCTGCTCCCACTGTGCCGCCGTAGTTTCTGATGTCACACTGTCAAAGTCAAGGCTTTCATAACCCTTTACCGCCTTGTAAGTACCCGTTTCGCTGATATCTGCAACCTTATACAGTTTTACAGGAATTGACAGCTCTGAAAGCTCTTCAAAATCCCCTGCAAGGTCTCCGCCTATTTCAAATGTCACAGAGCACTTACGGTTTGTCTCAACACCTCTGGCTGCCCTTACCTCTAAGAACAGTGCACCGGACAATACAAGTGACAATATGAGAAACCACACGCTCATGCTTTTTATTTTCTTACTCATCTTCACCATTTACCCTCCTTCAAAAATCATTTCCGCTTTCTGTCTTTTCTCTTAAATAAAAATCTCATGAAAAGTATCACTAAAAATGTTATGGATAATCCTAATATCAAATATATCATATAATAATTTTGTATTGTCTTCAACATGGTTTCCGCTACGGACGTCTCGACTTCTTCCTCTCCGTTATACGGAACCCTTGTTCCACGAACCAGAAGTCTGTGAGAATTCACTCCGTAAGGGGTACAGGTAAATAGTGTCACCTGATCCTTCCCTTCCTCAATCTGTAATGCGCCTTCCAGCGTTTCATGGTCATCCTTATCCACCATATCTAAAATTTGGTCCACCTGATAAGCCAATACTTCATCTAAAACGTGGATATAAAACATATCGCCTTTCTTCAGCTGGTCAATATCGGTAAACAGACGGGCTGTGGGAAGCCCTCGATGAGCAGCCAGTACGCTGTGTGTACTCTCGCCGCCTATGGGAAGCTTAGTTCCGTTTAAGTGACCGATACCTGTCTGTAACACTTTATCGCCTGTTCCGTGATAAATGGCGTTTTTCACATTAATCTTTGGTATGGAAAGATATCCCATAATACCGTCATTTGCTACATTTAATACCTGCCAATATTCTGTATTTTCCAGTTCTCCCTTATCTTCTCCGAACACATCTCCGTACAGATTATTCTGCGCCAGAGCTGCATCAAAGGCTTTTGCCTTTTCCCATTCTTCTGTAAAATCTACCTCTGTCATCTCTTCCACGGCAGACTCATAATTCGAAATCAGTTTATTTTGTCGATATGTGTTCCACTGGTCTGATACTGTCGGATAAACAAGTACCCCAAATCCTATTGAAAACATCAGACCAAACAGAATATTTGAAATCTTTCGTTTCATAGTCAATCCTCTTTCTGCTTATCTGAATTTTTCTTCTTATTATAAGTATAAAGACCGGCAATAAAAATTCCTGTCACCGCAAGTCCTACAACTACCCAAAGTAAATAATTGGTGTAAAGACTTGTTCCTCCAAGCAAACCTTTCGGAGCTTCTTCCATTTCAACTTCTTCAAAAGATACTCTGTGTCCGCGAACCAGAAGTCTCTGACTGTTTACGCCATAAGGCGTACAGGTAAGAAGTGTTACCAAATCCTGACCTTCTTCTACTTCAAGCCCGTCTGTTTCCGTAGGTTCTACCACAGAAATCTTATCTACCTCATAGCAAAGAGTATCATCCAAAACTGAAATCAGGAAATGGTCTCCCTTTTCCAGCTTATCCAAGTCTGTAAATAATTTGGCGCTTGGAAGTCCTCGATGAGCGGATATTACAGAATGTGTGCTTTCTCCCCCTACCGGAAGAGAGCTTCCCTCCAGATGCCCTGCGGCTTTTTCCAGTACCTCTTTTTCCGTGGTATGGTAAACCGGAACTTTTACATCAATCTTAGGAATTTCCACATATCCCATCATTCCATCGCCGTTTAAATTCAGGCTGGACATATATTCTTCATCATCCTCTTCAGAAGCTTCTGCTACTGCAAAAGAGTCGGGCAAAATACTCGGCAAAAGCGCTTCATTGTAAGCTGTTGCTTCTGACCATTCTTTATTATAATCAATCTCCCCTGCTTCCTCTTTCTTGGCAACCTGTTCATCATAGCTGCTGATAAGTCGCTTCTGTCTGTAAGTATTCCACTGATTGGAAATAAATGGATACAGCAGCAAGGACAAACCGGCTAAAAACATTATGCAAATTGTTATAGTAGTAATTTTTTTCTTCATCCGGGTTCTCCTTATTGTTGTATTTTTTATAAGAGCCGGGGCGGGTTACCGCCCCAGCTTATGAGTTTGTGTTAGAAATTATGATTATTTGTTTTCTTTTTTGCGGCTAGCAAAGAATAAACCTGCTGCTGCAATCATGATTACACAACCACCGATTGTGAAGATTGTTGTACCAATACCACCTGTGGATGGAAGGGAGGAAAGTTTGCTATCGATTACGTGTCCTGCAACAGAAACATTTGTATCTTCTTTTTCTTTAATTTCTACTGTTGCACCTAATTCATTAATAGCATATCCGTCAGGAGCTTTTGTTTCTTCGAAGAAGTATGTTCCCTCCGCAAGACCTGTTACTTTTAAAGTACCGTCTGCTGCAACTTCAAGTTCGTCAACTGCAACCTCTTCATCTGCTAATGCCTGTTTGTATACTCCCTCAGCTACTTTTACAAAAGATAATACTTCACCGTCTTTATTGTCTTTATGAACTTTGAATTTAGCGCCTGCTAATTTTTTATTATCTTCTAATTTTTTATTGTCATTATCTGAAGCATATTTTGTAAGTGTGATATTACCTGTGTAACCTTTTTCATCATCTTTTCCGTATTCTACACCATTCTTATGCGCATTCGCTGTATTGGAATATCCTTCATCAGATGTTACTACTGCTGTGTATTTAACTACAACTGTTTTACCTGCATTTTCATTTGTTGTTCCGATTGCCTTTGTTAAATCGATTGTAAAGCTATCTGTTGCTCCTTCTTCCTCAGTAGTATATCCTTTAAATTCTGTTCCGCCGATTGTTAATTCTGTTACTTTTGTAATGTCAAGTCCTGTTGGTGTATCTATGATTTTAAAGGTATTTTCTTTGGACTCAGGGTTTTCAAAATTCGGGAAAGTTGTTGTAATTGTAAATTCTACTGTCTCTCCTCTGCCAACAAAGTTGTCGCCTTCTTTTGCTGCTTTGTCTAAATCTGTTCCGGAAGCTTTTGCATAAACTGTTCTGTCTTCTGCTTCAATATAATCTGCATTTTCATTATATGTATTTGCAACCATCATTGTATAAGTTGTTTTTTCATCTGTTGCAAAAATTACATAAGCACCGATAGCCACATTTTTAAAAGTAGCTTCTGTTCCCTCTGCAGTTGTTACATGAGTTGCCTGCTGAGCCTGTGCAGCTTTTCCAAGTCCTTCTGAATCTGTAATTTCATATTTTGTCTTTTCAGCGTTTAATTTGATACATTCTGTTGCCCAATCAGCTACTACCCAATTATTTGCATTTCCATCATAGCTAATTGCCTGATATGCTTTTAATGTTGTTGTTACTCCATCTGTTAAACCTTTTACTGTAATGTTACTTGTCATTTTCCCTGCTGCCATTGTTGTCATGGTCATTCCCATAACCATTACCATTGCTACTAACAATGCGAATACTTTCTTCATTTTCTTCATAATTTTTTCTCCTTTTCTTTTGAGGTTTTCCTCATTTATTTTACATCCACATATTTTTTAGATGTAATTTTTGCTGCTCCTGCGACTTGAGGCCGCTAAAAAGTTTTGTCATTTTCTAACTCTTCAGCACCTCCTCGCGTTTCATTTTATATAAGAGAAGCGTTGCTGCCATTAAAAGCAGTGTACCGCCAATCGTATATACAAAAATTCCAGTACCTCCAGCAGATGGGAGTTCATAAAGGGGAGTATTTTTAAAGTAGTATGTATCTTTACCATTCAGTTTATCTGTTTTTATTTCCTCACCTGTTGAAGAAACAATGTCTGTAGCTATGCCGCCTTCGATAGTAATTGTCCATGTCTCTTCACTCTTAATATAGCCGGCAGGTGCTCTGACTTCTGTCAAAGTATACTCACCATCTTCGAATGTACCATCGAATGGACTCTTACGTATTGAATTCGTATACCACTTTATAACTCCATTTTTATCTGTTTCGCCCCACCAAGTAGGTTCAGGGGCTTCTGTATTATTTTTTGTTAATTTGAATATTGCGCCTTCAAGTTTAATCTGTTCAGAACTGTGGCTGATTTTCACAATCTGCCAATCTTTGCTGTTCGTAATGATAAAAGTAACAATTCCTTTGTCATCAACGATTTCTGTTACAGAAGACTGATAACCTTGTGCTCTGCCGTTCTCATCTAATTTTTCATTACCAATCATGGTTTCTTTTACTTCATAGACATTCTTGGTAACTTTTCCACCCTCTACCGTGTAAACAGGTAAATTCTCAAAAGTATGTTTCCAATTGTTTTCACTATTGAGTACAACCGGAGCATCTTCAGCAATACCATTCTTGTATAACTGAACTGTTACACTGTCTGGTCTTGTGTCCGGAGTATCTCCTCTCCATTCCTTTTCAACCCTGACAGATGTATAGGCATCTTTATCCAGAGTGTTGGTAAGTGTAATTCCCTGCGTTCTGTGATACTGGAAAGTCCAGAACATTGCCCATGCACTCTTGCCATGAAAACTCAGTTTCCAACCGTTATCCAATCGTTCCAGTGAAATGTTGTTAAAATCACCAACTCCATAACGATAAGATAAATTTGTCAAATCCAGATTTCCCGCACCTTCAAGGTCTAACTTCTGAATCTCTCCTGCAATATAAGAAATATCGTCCTTACCTAATTTCAAGTCTATTGGCGACCACAGGAAATAATGATTTCCCGTTTCTTTTACAAGTAGAAGGTTGTTCACACCAATATTAAATACTACATTATTATTTGGTGTATTTCTTCCTCCTACCTGAGCAATACTGTCAAAGCTATTATCATACTCTGTTTTAACCTGTTCATATCCCGGTGGATATACCTCTTTCAATACATAATCTGTATCTCCCGGAAGATTATCCCATTTTCCAATCCACTCGTTTTCTTCACTCAAACGAATCGGTGCGTAATTTATTGGTGTATCTATATCCTTGTCAAACTCTCCGTTTCGGTTTTCATCTTTATACAGATAAACATCTACATACTCCGGTATTGGAACTCCTGCCATATCCTGCCATTTTTTCTGTACAGAAACACTGGTCGTTCCGGCTCCAACAGGAATTTCTTTGTTGGTAACTGTCAGCGTACAATTTGCTCCGTTAATCTGTGCAGATGCAGAAGTAATTCCATTGGAAGTACCATCTTCTTGAATTTCCGGAATCTGAATGTTTACAACGTCCTTTCCCGTTATTCCGTAAGTCGGAAGGTAAGAACCATCCATCAGCTCTCTTGCTTCAAATGAAACACCATAAGGAAGTCCGGTAATAGTTGCTGTCTGTCCTGCCTTCAGTTTAATGATACCATTTGTAGCCGTGAACGTTGTATTTCCAATTGTATAAGTTCCCTTATAGAGTTCGTCTCCCAGCTTCAATTCAATCTGGAATTCTTTATCAGTTTCATCTGTACCTTCTGCAAGTTCTTTCTTAATATTTAATGTAGATGACCTTACCATCTTATTAATAAATACTACTGTAGATTTCTCTGCCACATTAAGTTGTCCGGAATCAGCTTGAGGAATTTTTGTTCCATCACTCGGTGTCCAAATAGTAGTTCCATCCAGTTCAACTTCATATCCATCCAGATAAGCGCCCAGTTCCTTGACTCTGTAATTTTTGTCTCCTGAAATTTCTTTAAATCGGGCTGTCTGATTATGCTTTAGGGTAAACTGTGCTTTTTCATCTGTTGTACCATTTCCAACTACTGTATTACCAACCACAATGTCATAGGGCTGGTTTGCATACGGATTACCATCCACATCAATCTGGAAAAGAAAATCAATATCTTTGGCGTAGTTTGCATCCTGACCAACTTCATTCTGAACAACCTTCTGTACGTTTACAGAGTTTGTTGGTACTGTAGGAAGATTGAACTTCACATGAAGGTTAGATGCCCCTGCACCACGTTCAAAATAATACATCTTAAAGCTGTGGTCTGTTGTATAATCAGCAAAAGTATCTCCTTTAAACTCTTTTTTTGCACCCGCTTCTGTCCAAGGCTTACCACTTGGTAAAACATTTGCCTTCCGGAAAAGTTCTTTCAAAGTTGTTGATCTTTTCACTGGTGTTTCATTTGTCTCACAATCATACCATATCACATCGCCTGTACGGAAGTTAATACTTCCTGAATGAGCGTCATGTACACCACCAATATCCAGCACCAGCACATTATCAATGAATACCCACAAGTCATCATCGCCGTTAAACTCATAAATCATGTCCGATTTAACAAATTCTCCATCTGGTCTTTGGTGTGTTGCCTGACCATCTCTCTGCTGGGTAAATTCTGCTTCAACCAGCATACCAAACTGGAAATTATTTGTTCCCTGTGTTTTGTATAGATTTTCCTTGTAACGTGGATCAGAAGTAGATAATTTCTCTCCGTCTTCATTATACAAGTTCCTGTTTACAGAAAACTTTCCATTTTCAATTTTGTTGTACGGCATAAAGTTTCCACGCTGGTAAAAATAAGCGTTTTCATCGCTAGGTGTTCCTATCTGATCATATACTGTAAATTCATTTCCATTAAGATAAGCATAATTTTCAAAACTACTATACTCAAAATATCCTGTATCATCATAAATATCTTTTCGGAAAAGATGGTCTACTTCTCGCGCTCCTCTAAACAGCCTTCCCAGACTATTTCCATCACTTTTAACCGTTGGAAATCCATCATAATCTGTAATACGTGATTTCAATAATCCGTATTTAATATTACCCTTTCCATAACCGCTGTTTTCGCCAAAATCAACAATAGTATTTCCATTTTTCAGATTTGTCTTTCCCCCACCAAGGTCAATCATCTTCATAGTAACACCTTGACTGCTGGCATCCACTGTATCAACGGTTGTCAAAGGTTCAACTATTGCATATACAAGGAGGACTGTTCGCTTGTTATTTTCGGTATTAAATGTCTTCCAGTCTCCATCCTTTTCCTGTGCATTATACTCATATCGAGTTCTTCCATCTGACCTTCTCACACGTACTCTCTTTGCTTCATTTCCATTCAAAGTATTGATACGTGCCCTTTGATAAGCGTAAGTTTTTCTGTCAATTTCTACACTACTTGGTGCATAATCCGATAATTTCACTTCATTACCTAAGTTCTTAGATAAATTCTTTGTTTGGAAATCTTCGTGACTAAGTTCCCTTCCATTCTCATCCACATATTTAACAGATATCTTATAATAAAAATTCCACGTAATGGTAAATACTGAGAAACTCTCTGTCTCCACTTCCATATTCTGGATTTTTGCACCTTCTGTCGTTGTCAATGTATCAACAGTTGCTTTCTTTTCAGCGCTCATATCCACAACCTGTTTCACTTCACCCTTTTCATCTTCTTCCAGATGAAGTACGGTTACTTCTGCATCGGTTGCTTCTTTCTCTACTACTTCTTGTGGAAGTACTGCATTCTTATAATCCATGGAAACTTTTACTTTTCCGTTTGGCTCCACTTGATTTCCTTCGCTATCTACAAATGTAATGTCATAAGCGAGAAATCCCAGCACTTCTTTTTCTTCTTCAGCAACTTTTTCCTGAATTCTCTTTTCAACATCTTCGTACTGTGTTTTTGTTTCATTATTTTCTAAAGTAATAGGAAGAACTTTCAAGGTTGCTCCTGCAGGAATTGCGCCTTCCTCAGTGGCAGTCACAACAACTGATACCTGCTCATCTTCATACTTTAATTCTTCTAATACTTCCGATGTCTCTGATGTTGTTTCTACTTCTGGCGTCTCAGATGTTACCTTGGTCTCCGGTACATCTTCCTCCTTCGGCTCCTCAGGCGTCACCTCAGTCTCTGGCGTTTCTTCCGGTTGTTTCGGCGTTTCCTGTTGTCCGACTGCCGCTGTTTCAGAAATTTCTGTATCCGTTGCCGGCGCTTCATTCTTTGTGACCGGTTCTGTCGGCGGATTTTCCGTTTCTTCTGCTAATATCGAAAAATTATTTGTCAACACCATAACCATGCAAAGTATGGTTGCTAATATTTTTTTCTGTTTACTTTTCATGGCATTTCTCCTCCATTCATTTTTCTCTATCATTGATTTATTTCATCGCTATAAGTGGCGCATGTTCTCAATCTATATGCCTAGTATAATTACGCTTAGTCACAAATCAGTCACAAATACACATTTTATTAAAATTTTATTCACATTTTTCAAAAAGATAACTTTTATTTTACAAAACACAATTCTCAGGAAATAAAAAAGACGCAACCTTGTAAATGCAACATACAAAGTTACGCCTATTTTCATAAACTACATAATATTAATTTCATCTATATTATATTGAAGAATTACTTTCTTGGTCTTGCCTGACTGATAAAATCGATCTTTTAAACGGTTGACAACCATTTTTGCATCTTCATACTGACACGCCGGAAGCATAATCAAAAATTGATTTGCACTGTATCTACATATAATATCGCTATTACGCAATCCGCCAAGCAACGTTTTCTCTAAAACGTTCATTCCTTCGCTAAGAATGTTCTTATGCTTGCTCTGTGGTTCATGAGGTCTCAAATCAAGATACATACTTACCAGAGCCAAATGGATGGATATCCCCATTCGTTTACTGCTCCTTGCCTCAAGAGCATAAATTTTCTTAAAAACACCATACTCACAAAGAAATGCTCCTGTTGGAAGTTCTTTTTCTTTCAAGTCCTCCTGTATGATATCAATGTTGCTTTCATAGTCATACTGACGCTTCTGCATTTCTTCATAAATTTCCTGCATTTCTTCAGATGGTCTTACTCCCAGTGCATCATACATATATTTTACCGTTCTTGTATAATGTTCTGCTGCTGCCTGCTGTTTATTATCTGCAATTAAAGCTCTCAATAAATAACAGTGAATTTCTTCATCTAAAGATTCAAATCGAAGAACTTGTCTGCATAGCTGTTCCAGCTCAGGATACCTTTGCTCATGCTCCAATAATTTTGCCAGTTTTTTTACTGTTGAAAGATATATAGAATTAAGATAAGTAGAAGTTGCAATAACCCAATATTCAGCAGAAAGCTCCGGCAAAAACACTCCTTGGTATAATTCAACTGCTGCTTTTCCTTTCTCTATCTTCTTCTCTATATTACTTTCAATGTCCATCTCTCTGCAAAATTGTTCAAATTCCTCTGCATCTACCTTCAGAACACTATGTGAATTCCAACGATATACACCTCGACCTGTTGTAATAAAATCATAGTCTCCCCATGTCTTCTTCAACAAGTTACGCAGACGATACATTAAATTTTTTAAAGCCCCAGCCGGATTATCACTTTCATCATCAGGCCACAATGTTTCAACTAATTCCTGTACTGTCAGACTCTTATCTCTGTGGTATATCATGTAAGTCAACAATCGAGTCAGCATCTCAGAATGTATTTTCTCTACAGTTAATATCCCATTTTCATTTGAAACTTGAAATTTACCAAATGTATGTACGCTTAGTATAGGATATTCTCCACAATTAATTTTATTCATAATCTTCTACTCTTCCCGTAAATTTACCCTTGCTTTTATAAAATTATATCTACATACCATTTTATATTGTTTTTCCCTTTTTGCAATACTTAATTCGCCACTATAAAATACCATTCCCCTTTTTTGTAGCTCATCTTATACAAAAAGAGTCCGTTTCTCACAGACTCTCATACAACTATACTGTTTTTACCACGTTGCTTCTTCATTATCATTATCTTCTTCATCTACTACTTCCATTGCAGAATCTATAAGTTTGATTAGCTCAAGGGCACTACGAAAGGGAACTTCTTTTTGTCCCTCTATCCACTTAACAGTTCCTTGCCATGTACGGTTTTGTCTGCATTTTACATTTATAATAAATGTTTCCCCTGTGTTTAATCCTTTTTTATGCGGCAGTGACATTTCATTCCCTCCTTTTGATTATAAATAAATTCCCATATTAGCTTTTATTATAAATCTAAAAAGTCACACCGCCGTCATACAAAAGTTTAATAAATTCTAAATCACTCTCAAATTCTCCCAGCATTTTTCCTTCTTCATCTTTTACAATTCCCTGCCATGAGCTTCGCAATCTGGAAATAAAGGTCACATCTCTTGTGATAAGCTTTCCTTTTTCTTGCAGGACTTCCTCCTGTGTGTGATATAATTCAGGCTTACAGAAATAGGAAGTCACCTGACTCTCCGTTTCTTCCCGAAAGTTTCTGGACTTTCGTGACGGCTGAGGTTTGCCAATGCTGTCAAGCAGCCTGTCAAGCATCACGAAAAGCTCCGAACTGCCGGAAAATGCAGTTCCTTCTTTTATTGCAATTCCATAAATTCTTCCTCTGATGTCAATCTCAGATGTCTGCATTTCATCAATACATATACGAAGCGTTGATACTGTATGTTCTACTTTCATAATTATAAGTTTTCCTCCGGCTACATTTCCCTAACTGTAATCATTCGTTAATAGATAGCTTAACATGAACAAAACGTCTCTACAAGCTTATATTTACATTTTTCCTTTTTAATTGACAAAGTAAATACATCATTACATAATAAGTATATCATTACATATTAGGAGGTGTACATAGTGAAAAAACAACATATTTTTCTTCTCCTCTGCCTTCTTGTATGTGTATCCTTCCTTATTTCCTGCAACAGGTCGAAAGCCCCGAAAAACGCTCAGGAAAAAGAACCCAGAGATTACACTCCGACAGCTCTGATACCGGAAGCATCCGGAGCTTCTGTATGGCAGACTGAGAATGTTGTTGTTGATACTTCCAATGCCTCTTCGGGCTATTTCATGGTGAAATATACCGGGACTGTCCCAAAGGTTCGAGTACAGACTGTTTCGCCGGATGGCACAAAAAATCAACCGCTTCTTACGGTAGACGGAAATTTTCATGCTTTTCCCTTTTCAGGCGGAGACGGTACTTATCAGATTAACGTTCTGGAAAATACAACAGGAGATAAATATGCCATTTTACTTTCGGAAACCATTGAAATAACCTTGGAAAATGAGTTTTCTCCATTCCTCTACCCCAATCAATACGTTGACTTCACGGAAGAAAATCAGGCTGTGCAAAAAAGTGCAGAGCTTGCAAAAGGCGCTTATTCCGATTTGGAAGTAATCCAAAATATCTATACGTATGTTACCAAAAATATTACCTATGATGAACAAAAGGCTTCTGAAGTTGTAGACGGCTATCTTCCTGTCATTGATGAAACCCTTTCCTCCGGAACAGGTATCTGCTTTGATTATGCAGCACTGATGGCGGCAATGATGCGTACTCAGCGTATTCCAACGAAGCTTGAAATCGGTTATTCGGGAGAAGTCAAGCATGCCTGGATTAGCGCCTATGTGGACGAAGTGGGATGGGTAGATGATATTATTGAATTTGACGGTTCTTCGTGGACTTTAATGGACCCCACTCTTGCTTCCAATAACAGCCGCAAATCTGTGGGAAAATATATTGGCGACGGAAAAAATTATACTTTACAGTATTCTTATTAAAAAACTTATTACAGGAGGCGAATTTTATGGAACGCAATACCTCTCAAAAGCAACTGTCTAATACGGAGCTGGCTTCTTTTTGCAGCCAAATGGCTCTGATTTTGAAATCGGGAATTTCTTCCATTGAGGGCATTTCAATTATGCTGGAGGAGTCTCAGAATAACGCAGAAAAAGCTATTTTACAAAAAATCTACGATACACTTTTAGAAACGGGAAATCTGTTTCAGGCGCTGGAAGCTTCTGCCGTATTTCCTTCCTACCTGCTGCACATGGTAGACATCGGAGAGCAGGCAGGGCGTCTGGACGATGTTATGAAATCTCTTTCTCTTCATTATGAAAGAGAAGAAAATATTTCTCGTTCTATCCGCAGCGCCGTTACCTATCCGCTGATTATGATTTGCATGATGGCCGCAGTCGTTCTTATTTTAATTACAAAGGTCATGCCTATTTTTAATCAGGTATTTGCACAACTGGGGCAGGAAATGAGCGGATTTTCCAAGGCTCTTCTGTCTGTCGGAGCTGCCGTGAACCAATATTCTGCTATTTTTATGGGAATACTGGTTGTGCTTATCGGGCTTGGCGTTTATTTCGGAAAAACAAAACACGGACGCAAAACTTTTGCTTCTTTCAGCAAGCACATTCCTGCTTTGCGCCGTCTTTATGAAAAAACTTCTTCCTGCCGGTTTGCAGACTGTATGGCTTTGACACTTAGCAGCGGACTTAATCCTGATTATTGTACAGAGCTTGCAGAAAACCTTATTGAAGATGAAGAATTTCGAAAGAAAATAGCAGCTTGTCGTCTGATGATGCGTGAGGGAAGCGAGCTTTCTGCCGCTCTTACTCAGACCGGTATTTTCTCAGGGATATATGGACGCATGACAAACCTTGCTTCCCGTACAGGCGAACTTGATACGGTTATGTGCGAAATCGCCGAGAAATATGAGGAAGAAATTGATAATCGCCTGACTGCCATAATTTCCATACTGGAGCCTACGCTTGTCATTATTTTATCTTTGATTGTGGGAATTATTCTATTCTCTGTTATGCTTCCGCTTATGGGAATTATGTCCAGCTTGTAAGGAGGAATTTCAATATGAAACGATTTCAGACTGCAAAGCAGCCCTCAGGATTTCGGAATATTTTCTTATCCGTCTGTGTGTTTTTTCTGCTGATATTCTGCTTTTCCTACGGAATTCAAATAGTATCTGAAACAGCAGACAGAACAGAAATAGAAACCTTAGAGCGTGCCGTGAAAAGAAATGTGGTACAATGTTATGCGGCAGAGGGGCGTTATCCCGAAAGCCTGAAATATCTGGAGGAGCATTATCCTCTGCGCTATGATAAGGAAAAATATTTTATTGGATACGAGGTACTCGGTGAGAATATTATGCCGGATATTACAATCATCTCCAGAAAGGATTGATTTTTTATGAAAATAAAGACACAGAAGCGTCATGTTATTGATTTTATTTTTCCTGTGGCATTATTTTTTGTATTTGCGGTATCCTCACTCATTGTTGTACTTCTGGCAACCCGCATTTACAAATCTACCACGGAAGACTCACAGGAACAGTATACTTCCCGTACTGCCCTCTCTTATATCAGCGAAAAGGTACGGCAAAATGATGAAGCCGGCAATGTTTCTGTCGGAAAGCTGGATGGAAGCGACTGCCTTATGCTAAAGCCCTCAGGCGCTGATTATACTACTTATATTTATGAACATGACGGAGCCTTAAAGGAGCTTTCTGTAAAAGAAGGAACCAGACCCTCTCCTCTGGCAGGAGAGCTTATTCTGGAGGTAAAGAGCTTTCAGGCAGAGTCCCTTTCTGACAGCTTATTCCGTTTTACCATTGCCACAGAACAAAATAACACACATTCTGTGGTTGTGGGAACAAAAACTAATTAGCAGGAGGAGTATGTGACTATGAAAAATTATCGGACACATAAATCAAGTCTTTTCTTGATTGAGCTGATTTTGGCTATTGCCTTCTTTTCTCTGGCAAGCGCCGTCTGTGTGCAGCTGTTTGTAAAATCCCACCTGCTGAGTAAAGAAGCGGCTCAATTAAACACCGGTGTTAATCTTGTAACCTCCGCAGCAGAAATTTTCCGCCAAAGCTATGGCGATATGGATGCTGTCACAGATTTTATGCCTGAGCTGGAAGCGCCGAATTCCAAAGATTTCTATACTGCATATTATAATGAGGAAGGCTTGCCCTGTGCAAAATCAGATGCCGACTATATATTGACACTGACGCCGGAACGCACAGAAGACACGGCTTTCGCCGTTATTAAAATTTTACTCAAGGGAAATAATAATTCTGTTTATGAGCTGCCGGTGCAAATTCACGTACCGCATACATATTAGGAAAGGGGAACAAAGATGGAAAAGAAAAAATATCCTGCCGTAAATATCGGTTCTGCTTCTATGCTTGTGATTTTTATTATTTTATGTCTTGTGACCTTTTCTCTATTGTCGGTAACAAGCAGCAACAATGACAAAACTTATGCCGAGAATATTGCCAGACGAACTTTAGACTATTATACTGCTTCTAATGAAGCGGAAGCACAGCTTGCACAGCTTGACAAGCTGCTTGCAAAAGCTTATGAATTGCATGGAAATACTTATTTGGAACAGGGTGCGGCAGTTTTCGATGCTGAAGCAATGGAAAACCTCGCTTATCCTGTTGACATTTCCTTCTTTCCTGTTTTGTCTTTTCATGTTCCCATGAATGACACACAGGCGCTGGCAGTCTCTTTACAGTTACAGCTGCCAACAGATAATGAAGGAAAGCTTTACAAGGTGACTTCATGGAAAGAAATTTCTACTGACAGTTGGGACAATGATGAACCTCTGAATGTTATGTAATATTTTGCAAAGGAGAATTTTATATGAATGTACAAGAATTACTAAAATCTGCATCTCTTGCCGGCGCTTCTGATATTTTTCTGGTAGCAGGGCTTCCCCTTTCCTACCGTCTTCACGGCAGTATTAAGCGTGTCAGCGAAGAAAAGCTCCTTCCCGATGACACCATGGATTTAGTCAATCAAATTTATGAGCTGGCAAATAACAGAAGCACAGACCGCTTGTTAAATACAGGAGATGACGACTTCTCTTTTGCTTTAAGGGGCGTGTCCCGCTTTCGTGTAAATGCCTTTAAACAAAGGGGTTCTATTGCTGCCGTTATACGTGTTATCACATTTACCTTACCTCATCCGCAGGATTTGGGAATTCCGGACTCCATTATCCGCTTCGGAAATCTAAATAAAGGGCTTGTTCTTGTAACCGGTCCTGCCGGAAACGGAAAATCCACGACACTTGCCTGTATTGTAGACCAGATTAACTCTAATCAGGAAAAACACATTATTACGCTGGAAGACCCGCTGGAATTTCTTCATCCTCATAAAAAAAGTATTGTAAGCCAGCGAGAAGTAAATCTGGACACGGAAAGCTATGTGGTTGCCCTTCGGGCAGCGCTGCGCCAAAGTCCGGATGTTATTCTGCTTGGTGAAATGCGTGATTACGAAACAACCAATGTAACCATGACCGCAGCTGAAACAGGACATCTGATTTTCTCCACACTGCATACTGTGGGCGCAGCAAATACCATTGACCGCATTATTGATGTGTTTCCGCCAAACCAGCAAAAACAGATTGCCATTCAGCTTTCTATGGTCTTGCAGGCAGTTGTTTCTCAGCAGCTTGTTCCGTCTGTGGACGGCAAAATGATGGCTGCTTTTGAAATCATGACTATGACGCCTGCAATCCGCAATATGATTAGAGATAATAAGACACCGCAGATTGACGGTATTCTTTACGCCTCTAACAGCCCTACTATGATTTCCATGGACTCCAGTCTGCTAAATCTCTATCGGGCAGGACAGATTACCAGAGAAACTGCGCTGACTTATGCGTCTAATGTGGATATGATGAGTAAAAAACTGTAAAACACGAGAAAAGGGGTTATCTCTGAATTATATTTTCAGGATGCCCCTTTTCCTTCATTATTTTCCGCTTAAGGAAAGAATATTATCTTCAAATTCTTTCGCACTAACACATAGCTCCGTAACTTTTTCCCAATTTTTACTGACAACCTTTGCAAACTCTTTAAATACCCTGACTCTTTTTTGCTTTCCCTGAATTCTCACGTCATGATAAGCTTTCTTTTTAGCAATAGTATTCGTCCATGGGTCTTCTATCTTTTCTGCCTCTTTTATTTCATCATAAGCCGCAACAATCCAAGCTTCCGTACTATCACAGGGAATAGCAAGACATATATCATTTAAATCCGGCAGCCATCCTTCTATCAGTTTCTCCAGATGTTCCATATACGCCTTGGGTGATACTTCATGGTCTGCACATGGCAACGTAATCGGACACGTCTCTCTTATCTCTTTTTGACTGTCACATTCTAAGGGACTACATTTCGTTTTGTATTGACATACAGTAGACTTACATCCGCAGTGCGCTATTTTTTCTTTTCTGGAAACGTCACCATCCATTTGTATAATTAATATGTCTAGGGAAGGTTCTATATCTTTCATGAGTTTTTCTTTTTGTGTTCCGTTATCATTACACCATTTCCATATACCTTTCCAGCCATTACCATATTTTCCCATTAAGTCAGGCTCTGGCTGCAACTGTACATAGTAATTATCATCCCCTGTAATTCTATCTATGATTTCCTGTAAAAGAACATAATCCGTTGGTCCTTCGCAAATAATCCCTATATTCATCATATTAAATCCGGCACACCCCCAAGCCTTCCACTAATCCAAAGTCTGGATAAGGATTGACCTTCATCAATTAGTTCTTGTGAAACTTTAATTCTTTTAATTTTTGCATATCCATTCTTATCCCTGTCAACTGCAAATAACCGTATATCGTCATTTGATATGTCTAATCCGTCTAAAACCAATGGATTGTGCGTTGTTAAAAAAACATGTTTATCATTTTCTAATATTTGCTCACAAAACACCTGCATTAATTTTTTTGCCAATCGTGGATTTAAGGCATGATCAAAACTATCAACTGCAAAGATGGACGGCGCTTTCGGGTGCATGGCTAAACACAGCATAAACAAAATATAAAGAGTTCCTTCACTTGCATCATACCCTGTAAATTTAGCCGTTTCCCGCAAAAAACCATCTGCAAATTCTATAACCTGTCGTGTCATTGGAATGCTTGAATTAATTCTTGTTTTTGTCGGAACATTAATGGAAATATCAGAGGCCCAATCAATCAATTCCAGTATATCTTCCATATACAATGATCCAAAGTACAGTTCACCATCTTTTTCATAAATGATATCTTGTAACGCTTCTGCCAGTCTTCCGCCGTTTAAACCGATTGGCGTCATTTGGTTAGGATCGGCAACAGTTCCTCTTAAAGTTAATGTATTTGGCTGAAATATTCCATAATTTTCAAAATATTTTACAATTCTCCGTCCTTGCTCCAGCTCCGAGTTATCATCTAATAAGAAAAATCCTATATGATTATTGCTTTGTTTTTGTGAGGCATTGCTGCGTCCCCATTTTTTTTCACCATCTGTGAAAAAGGTCTCTGAATGATATTTCCAATACTCATCACCTTTAGGTGTCGTTAAATGAACATCATATTTAAAAGTTTGTGCTGTTTCTTCTTCCCATTCAAGTGACAATGCAACTGTCGGATTTGTTCTTTCAATACTCTTAAATCTGGATTTATACATTGAAGGAGCGCTTAACCGTACGCCTTTTCTTTGTAAACTAATATCGTCTACTCTGTCCGTCATTGCTGCACTCAAAAGCCCAATAGCTTCCAATATTGTAGACTTGCCGGCTCCATTAGCCCCAATAAAAACGTTAACTTTTCCCGGTTCAAATTCCGCGTCATACAAAGATTTAAAATTCCTAAAAGTAATCCTTTTTAAATTCATACCATCGCTCCTTCCTTTGCCACAGTATAACATATATTTATATTGAAATATAGGCATTTCCCCTCTTTTATGTATATCTAAATCGTTACATATCTTTTCTAATATATAATTTTTCAAATTCTTTTTCCGGCAGCGGCTTATTCAGCAGATATCCCTGCATCACATCGCAGTTCATTTCCTTCAAAACTCCCAGATGTTCCTCTGTTTCCACACCTTCTGCCACACACTCTATCTGAAGCTCTTTGCAGATATGGATTACATTTTCCACCACAAACCGTGCCCGCTTATCGTGATAAATATCGCTGACAATACGCCTGTCTAATTTTAAAGCATCCAGTTCCAGAGAATATAAAACATAGATATTGCTATATTCTGCTCCGAAATCGTCTAAGGCAATTTTATAGCCGGCTTCTGTAAAGCGTTCCACAATCTCTTTCAGACTGCCGGTGTCGATACATCCAATAGTCTCCGTCACTTCAATCTGAATAAGCTCCTTGGGCACACCCATGCTTTCCATAATAGCATTGGTTTCCTCTAAAATCCCCGGCTCTAAAATCGTGGCTCTTGAATAATTTAAAGAAATCGGAAACGGCTTCCAGCCGCGTGCAATCCATTTCTTCAAAATCCGGCACACGTCTTTTAAAATAAACAAGTCAATCAGACGAATAAATCCTGCCTTTTCAATCTGAGGAAGAAAACGTCCCGGCGGTACAATTCCGCTTTTCTCGTCATAATAGCGGATTAAAGCTTCTGCTCCGCAGATTTCACCGGTCTGGACATTGGCTTTCGGCTGGAAAAACGTACGGAATTTTCCGCTTTCTATGGTTTCTTTTAATTTCGCCAGATTGTCTGAAACTGTATCCTGACTGTTTTCTAGCTGAAGTATGCGCAGTTTTGTCAGCGCTATCTGGAGCTTTTCTTCTACCTGCTGCTGAAGCTTCTCCACCGAAATCACCTGCTCGCCCCATACTCTTGCGTCTGCAAACATTCCGCTATGCCTTTTTTCCAGACATTCTCTCACCTTTTCGCATCTCTGCTGGAAGTTCTCATAAGTAATGTTCGGATAAACTGCAAAGAAACGTGCGCTGCTTACACGGAAGCAATTCTCCCGTCCGAAAAATTCTGCCAATACATCTGCTGCTGTTTTTAATAAATCATCTCCTGCGCTTGTCCCATAACGTGTGTTGTAATCTTTTAACGCAGCGATTTGAATTCCAAAAATACCAAAAGTAGAATGAATATCTTCATTTATTCTTTCCAAATATTCCATATAGCTTTGGTAATTTAAAATTCCTGTTTTCTGGTCATACTGCATAGCAGCCTCATACTTTTTGCGCAGCTTAAAAACACTGCCGGTCTGATGTAGAAACTCCGCAACAGCTTCCAGTATTTCAAAAGAAAGCTTCTCTTCCCTCGCATATTCCAAGGCAACCATGGAAATCAGTTTGCCTTCTTTGAAGTTTCCCGTTAAAATCAAAGGAAGCGGTACTCTTTCTTCCCCATAAATTTCCTGTGCCTCAGCATACCCTATGCTATCCTTATTTTTAATGAAAATCGTATCTTTTGGAAAAACTGTACCAAAAAGGTTTTCCAGCTTATCACTTTCCAGATTAAAATATTCCCTTCCTGAGAAATCCTCTGACTTCCAGCTTTGTTCTACTCTTAAATTCTCTCTTGTTTCTTCTTGTTCATACAATGCTGCATAGCTTGCCTGAAAAGCATTTGCGATGTATTTCATCAATGTAAAAATTACAGAAGAACGGTCTTCTCCACGTTCAAGCTGTTTATAGCTTTCCTTTAATAAATGCAATACAAGCAGGCTGTCTGTTTCCTGATTTTCCTCCATTTTTTCCTGCAAATGAATTTTTCTGACTCGTTTTCCGTCTTCCATCAAGTCTTTTATCTGCACATACATGGGTTTATTCAAGCGAGGCAAAAAGCATTTCCACACCTGTTCTTCATTCAAATTCATCTCTTTATAGCAGAAAGAACACGGAGTCGGGCTATTATACAAAAGCTCATGGCATTTAACATTCGCATCCGGCAATCCTTTTCTGTCAAATGCAACCTTTCCTGTTGCATTCATGCCTGTAATTTCATACGTATCCGGATTTACCGTAATATGAATGTCCTTTCCGTTCTCAATCTGCTCAACATCACGGAACATCCGCAGAGTACTCTTCCCTTCTCTTTTTGCCGCCTGCAAAGCATACTCGGCACATTGATACATTTGCTCATAAGACATATTGTCGGCAAAGTTCATTGTCATTCCTGCTGAAACTGTAACATAAAATTCTTGTCCTTCTATGTTGTATTTCCGACTGATATTTTCACGGGTTCTTTCCATTATTTCCCGTATACTGCTGTCTTTGTTAAGATTATAGAAAAACAGCAAAAACGTATCTCCTTTTACTCTTGCCTTTATACAGGAAAGCAGGGTGTGTTTCGTAATTTCACTGCTGATTGCTTTTAAAACCTTATCTCCTGAGAAAAATCCACCTTCCTGATTGATTTTTTTAAAGTTATCCACATCAAACAGCACACATGCACATTTTTCTTTCTGAGATTTTTTCAGGCTTTCTTCAATCAAAAGCTTCGCTGTTTTTAAATTATAAAATCCGCTTATCTCATCTGTCTCAGCTTTTTGTTTTAAAGACAGTTCTCTGCGTTTTAATAAATCAATATTTTTTAAATATCCAAATAAAAAGCACTCTCCCGACTCCGGAGAACGCATAACACGAAGATTTAAACCAACCCATAAAATCAGTCCGCTTTTTTGTTTCTGTCTAAATTCCAGATTAAAGCTTTGCTGACCTTTCAACAGCTCCGGCTGCATCTTTTGAGGTTCGCACATCTCCACAAAACGTTTTCTGTCATCTTCATTTGCAATGGTGTCCAACATTCTGCGGTATACGCCTTCATACCCCTGTTCCGGAACTTTAACCTCGCCTTTCCCATTTAAGCAATCCCAGAAATTCTCTAAACGGTTTTGGCTTAAATTAACCTGAAAACTGCAAATCATATCTTCTGACAACAATTCTCTCAATCGCTCTTCCTTGAAAACACGAGCTTCCGCCTCTTTTTGCGCCGTAATATCCTCTGATATTCCGATTGCCCAAGTCGGCTTTCCTTTCAGCCACTGCACAGTGGTGTAGGTCACTTTCTCCCAACGATATGTATTGTTTTCTGCCCTTATTCGAACTACAATGCTGTTTACTGCATTTCCTTCTTCTATTTCTTTATAGAATTTTTTTGCCGCTTCCACGTCATTTGGATGAATACCTCCGTCTGCTATCAATGTTTCAGGAACATTTTCTATAATTCTTCCATATCCGTGAACTTTTTGAGACTCTTCTGTCTGAATAATTTTCTTTTTGCGGATATCATATTCCCATATATTTAAACGAATATTTTTTCTGGCTATTTTAAAAAGCTGCTCTGTGCGCATGAGCTTTTCTTCCAACTCCCGCCTCTTTGTAATATCCATAATCATTCCCAACATGATGGGAGTTCCGTCTGAGTCTATTAAAATACCCGCATTTACATGTACCCATGCAAGTCTTCCGTCTCGTCTGCAAATTCGATATTCCAGTATCATCCGCCTTTTATTCTCTGCAATGCCATCCGCAATCTCATGGGTAATTCTTTCTCTGTCCTCTTCATATACAAGACCATCTACACAGTTATTCAATTCTTCTGCCATCTGTTTTTTCGTATATCCGTGAAGCTCATAATAACCGTCATTGGCATACAGCA
>ENA-ORSX01000823-ORSX01000823.1-human-gut-metagenome-genome-assembly--contig:-NODE-823-length-27597-cov-25.597487_pt1 | contig 27597 bp, 25 predicted proteins | sample MGYA00241904_ERZ509172 | MGnify/ENA primary metagenome ERZ509172 (study PRJEB26280, sample SAMEA2338795) | human gut metagenome | biome: human gut; feature: human-associated habitat; material: faeces...
TCCCGCCGTCGGAACCGTCTGCATCCAGGTTCTCGGAATGGACTGCCGAATAGGTGTCATGGGCGTAACGGATCGTCTTTGTTTCCTCCGTGGTCCTTGCAGTCTGGCAGTATCCGCAGGCCCCTGTGCCGTCTGCATTCTCGTATCCGCAGTTTTTACAGTACCAGACTACCTTCGGTTCCGGAAGTGTCTGGATATCCTTGGAGACCTTGATCTTCTGGCGGATGGGACGTTCCTGAACCTTGGTCGGAGCAGCAATCGTGCCTGCATCCTGCATGATGGTATCTTCTCCTGGATAGGTCAGTAAAATATTTTCCATATAGGAGCCGTTTGCTGTTAATGGCATAGTGATGGAAACATGTCCATTTTTTACAGTTTCATTTTCTTTTACAGATTGTTCATATGCATCTCCATCAAACAAAAGTCGGAAAGAAATTGTCTTTTCATTCATTCCATCCAACATATCCTGTGGAATTGTATAAATGTATGTTCCTGCTTTATTTTTGGTTTCTGTAAAGCTATCTGGAGTCAGTTCTGTATTGGTCACTTTGGAAACCAATGTTGGAGACACCAGAACCTGTTCTTTTTTCTCCTCCATAGCAATTGTTCCATCTGTATTTAACAGATGTTCTCCGTCTGCATAGGCCCAATACGTTTCGTTAGGTCTTGTTTTAAAAGTGATGGTATCGTATGGATCTCCACGGTGATACCGTGCAGAACCTTCCGCAGTTTGATTTGGTACCGTTGCCTTGGTAACAAAACCATTTTCATTTCGTTCTACATCTTCACAATCAGCTGCATTGTAGATGCGGTACAGATATCCTTGTGCATCAGTAAGGCCGTCGTATGTTACATTTGTTTTTACATAAATTTTATCTGTTTTTTCATCAAAAATTGCTTCATTTGCATTTGCAAATCGGTAGCTGTATGAAATCACAAGATAGATATGTCCGTTTGTCTGGTAATTATCTACCAGCTGCATGGCGTTAAATACACCATAGTTCGGATCCGTAAAGAGCGTTTCATTGATTGCTTTTGCGACATCTTCCAGGTTGAATGAATCCGCCTCGATAACAACCCACGGAGAACCTTTCACTGGTGAACGGTATCCGTTTTTCAGGAACATTTTGTTAATGTCTTTTACAATATTGCCACTCGGTACAATGGTGTTAACATCCAGATATGGATTTTCAATTCTCTCATCATTATCAGGCTTCACTGTCTGCTTGTCAAATGTAATGGTATCGACTGCATTGACTTTGTATGTTTTTCCATTATAAGAAATGGTATCACCCACATTTGCTTTCCAGGAATGACCTCCAATCATAACCTGTTCTCCTGGGTTTGCCATAATAGGTTCGTATGTGATCTTTTCCTCGTAGTGAGATACGTTATCATCCCATACCATTTCTGTTGTAGTAATATTGATTTTAGCGCCTTCAGGTATATTAGTCAGATGTACAATGTAGCCATTGTTTGTATCTGCACTGGTAATCGAATAGGTAACTCCGCCATTTGTTCGGTCTAAAGTCAATGGTGTTGAGGATGCAGATCCACTTGATATCATAGCATCTCCAGCTCCATCAAATCCATCTTTGTTTGTAATTAGTTCATTATTTTTACCATAGACAGATAATTCATATCCCTCTGATCTGGAAAGCTCTTTGATATAATAGGTAGATCCGTCTGGGCTGACAAGAAGCGGACGCCCAATCCAACAGTTACCATTATTGGCTTCATTGTTAGAAATTGGATAATGCCCTGTTGTATCTTCTTCCCGATAGGTATCAGATTGATTATTGGTTACTTCATTATTGGCAAGCATTCCGGAATCATATTCCTGATTGGAAGAATATTTATAGAAAAATTCATCTGTATGCGAACCATCACCAAGCTGCGTATCCGTTAAATCCGCACCGTTTCCAGCCGCAATTTCGCTGTTATCGGGATTATGACCAATAAAACTTTCGATATCATCTTCTTTTGCAGCGGAATCTGATTCTGAAATATGAAGATTTTTCGGTGCAGTGTCATACCATTCTGTGTGCTCAATTTTTCCGGTTTCATAGTTATAAATCGACCCTGGTGCTTCCGTAATGGTCAAGAATGAACCATCTCCGTTTCGATCTGTGGTAGTAACAGCTACTAAATCACCCTTTTTAAATACAACACCTGTGTCTTCCTCTGATTCCGATGTCCCACCAGTTGTGTCCGGATGAATAATGTCCTGAGCTGCAAACAAACCATACACTGCTCCTTCTAGGGTTCCATCCGCATTTTCCTGTCCGTAAGGACCAAAGGAATCTTTTTCATCATTATCCAGATCGAAGTCACGCTTGTTAAAGTGGATTTCTCCTTCGGTTCGATGGTCATACGCAATGAAGGTCCAGTCTATAATATCCGAGACTGCCGCTTTAATTGTATTTGCTGTCGATGCTAAAAATGACAGCGAGTTTCTGAGATAGCTACCACCAGTACTTTCACTATCTTCGTCTTCATCCGATGAAGGATCTGGGGCCAGCCAGTCTGTAAATTCATTCCAGGCATTTTTGATGGAAGCCAGAAAACCGGTATGAACCTTTTCCGTTTTTGGTCTAGCGTCAGTTTCTGTCGCAACCGAATCGGTTGCTAAATCATCGCTTTCTGAATATCTAACCGTTCCGTCATCGAAAATATCAATGTCTACAAGGTCGTCGTTGTCAATTTCTATGCGTTTGGCAGTAGAAGAACTTCTTTTTGAAGAAGATATAAAAACTTCTTTATCTGCTTCTGATGGTGTAGAGTCGGAAGACATTGAGTCTTCTTCCTTTTCATCTTCTTTATGCTTATCAGAAGAATCATTTGTTTCATGTATCGTGTCATTGGCTGATTCCAGCTGAATGGAATTTGCTGTATCTTTTCCGCCTGTGGAACTTTCATCAGTCTCTTCACTGGAGGACGCACCGCTGTGTTCCAAATTAGTCGCTTCATCAGTATCTTTATATTCTGATGATGTTACTACCTTCCATTCGATTGGAATGTCGTCAGTATGGGATCCATGAATGATATAACCTGGAGCCGCTTCAATTTCTTCTGCACTATATTCATAGGTAAGACTGATAAAATCCTTATAAAACTGATCCCGGTCCTCTTCCATTGCCTTTTGTGCAGCATCCCCTGGCTCAATACAATGGAAAAATCCGCCTTCTTTGACAAGTTCCTCACATATCTCGACTTCTTTGTACCAAGCTTCCCAAGCCTCATCATGAAGCTGCTGATTCACTTCCTCGCAATCACACTCTTCGTCTTCTTCGTGGTCACATTCCACATAATCAATCTCTGGAGCCGGATGCCCCATACAGTATCCTTTTTTGTACCCGTAATTTTTCACATCGGTATGCGCAACCGTCCCACTGTTTGCCCCAGAAGAATCAATCTCATGCAATTTTCCGTCTGCGCCGGTTACATTATCATCTTTTAAACAAGGATCATCTTTCGGATCATCCCAAAACTCAAATTGGGAACCACCGTCATTAAACCAGTTATATTTATTGGTATCAGACTGTGTAACCCCCATATCTCCGCTATAATTGGAGGAAATGTCATCATCACCCCATTCCGTGCTGTTTAAGCTTCCAAGCCCCGAATTGTATTCGCCGGGAGCATCCGGCGTTCTGTCGAGGTCAGTGTTTGTAAGCTGAGAATCGTCAAACTTTTCCAATACATCCCAATGAGAACCTTCAATCGGCTTTCCGGTTTCAGAGTCGAACTTGTAGAGATTCACATTATAGGTGGATTTCCAGTTTTCCTGATGTTCATATCGTTCCATACTGACATCGGAATCGCCTTCATCACTGCTTTCCGTGGAAATATAAATTTTTAGCCCTTTTTCAATATAAGCAGTGAACTGGGTTTGCGTATGACCGAAGCCTTTCGGGTTGGAAATATTGTTCCAGGTATCGAAAGTATGAATCCTGGCTTTGGTTTGATCAATGGGAAGCAGGGAACCAATCGTTCCTTCTGGCCATGTCAGGTCGCCAATGCAGCCGTTTTCATCGGTTTCTCCACTTGAAGACACGAAATGATACCTTCCATCCGCTTCCTGCCCGACTGCCTGCCAGTCCCCATAGGGTTCGAACCGAATTCCGTTTAAATAAATCATGGATTCCGGAGTGGAAAAGAGATCAATGTAGGCATGGTACTGCCCGTCTGATTCCTCGACTGCGGTATGGTAAGTAGAAATCCCTTTGTCCCAGTCCGGCGTCAGCATGCTGGATAAGTAGGCACTGGTCCAAATATCCCAGAACCAGGCATCTGCCATATTGGTAATAGCTTTCCCTGACTTCATTGCGCCGCAGTTCGGATCCGGAGTTGCATTTAAGGCCGCGTGGATACTGGGATCTTTTTCAGCAAAGTTATTCAGCATGGTGTTGTAAAAACTGCCATAGCTTTTAAAATGTGCAAAATCTGCATCCCAATTTCCAATAAAGGAAGGATTCTTCTCTTCATCATTGGTGCAGACCCATGCAATTGCCTGGGAAACGATGCCCTGTGGAATTGCACTGTCTTCCGCAACAGACTGTGTGTTCTTATTGATGTGGTATTCGCCAGGATAATTGCATGCAGCCGCCAGCATCAAAAAATTAAATTTGGGATTTTGTCCCCGATTTGCCGGAGGAAACATCTTTTCTGGCTGTTTTTCGTCATAAAAATATGCTTCTGAAATAAATGCTCTCGCACCAGGTTGGATCGCAGATGCATTTGCATGGTTAGCTGTACAGAACGTGTGCCTGAACTCAAAATCTTCATAACCAGAGTTGTCATACCCTGTTCGTGGTTCCAAATACATCTGCGCACCCAAAGGCCACCCGTTTGCCCCTGCGCCAAAGTAAAAGTTCTGGTTGAAGGCAAGGCCAGTTGGTTTTAACCGTCGTCCCAGTGCTTCAATTGACTTGTCATCTTCCCAAGTTGGTTTTACATTTTCATGCTCCCAATTCCCGTCCAAAACAAATGCGTGGACACGAGGAACCAGGGCTGATGCGGCAATCAGAACGGCCAGACCGGCTGCCGCTGCTCGCTTCGTTAGTCTCTTGTGTAACATGTAGTTGCTCCTTTCCGTTTTTCCTGTTTTAATTATGGAAAGAAAAACGGGAAAATTGTTTCCGAACCTTTTGTTGGCATTGACATATTTTTGCTGACCACGTACAATAATGAGTAGAATCGGATAACAACATACACCTGTGAAAGCGTTAAAATAAGAATGTATCTCAGTACGCATTGTCTTGCGGAGCTTGTGTGATGAAACTTCAAACCGATGTAGGCTGTTAAAGCCGAAAGAAAACGCCAAATGCGTTGCTGATACAGACGATTTTTTTCAATGCAGGCGTAGAGCATAAATAGAAAGTGGGTGGGATTTTGACAGTGACCGAAACGATGGATAAAAAGCATCAAGAAGATTTACAACGGCTCAGGGGCTTTCGCCTGCTGGATGATGATTTCCTGACAAAGTGCTTCGAAGAGAAAACGGAGTGTATCGAACTGGTCTTGCGGATTGTTCTGAATAAGCCGGATTTAAAGGTAGCTGATGTTCGCACGCAGGTATTTGTAGAAAACCTGCTCAATCGTTCTGTTCGTCTTGATGTGTTGGCAACCGACAGTCTTGGAAGAAAATTTAACATAGAAATTCAGAGAGCAGACAGGGGCGCAGGAAGAAAACGAGCGCGCTACAACAGCAGCATGATGGATGTCAACCTTCTGAAAAAAGGAAATAACTTTGATGATCTCCCGGAAACTTATGTAGTCTTTATCACCGAAAACGACGTGATTGGAAAAGGGCTCCCTATTTATCCGGTTGAGCGCTGTTTTATTGGAACGGGAGAAAGATTTGAAGACGGCTCGCATATCCTATATGTAAATGGTGCGTATAGAGACGAAACGCCTATCGGAAAACTGATGCACGATTTTTCCTGCACCAATCCATCTGATATGTACTACGACATTTTAGCGGAACGAACGCGATTTTTCAAGGAAAGCAAGGAGGGAATTGACGCTATGTGTAAAGTTATGGAAGATATGAGAAAAGAATCTTTACAGGAAGGCAAAAACGAAAATATGAAAGATACTGCTCTCCGTATGTTAGCAGATGGAGTTCTTTCATTAGAAAAGATTGCGCAATATTCTGGCCTTTCTTTTGAGGAAGTCAAAAAACTAAACAAAAAAGAATGAGAATGTATAAAGTAAAGAACATCCTATAAATAAACAAGGGGAAGACTGAAAATAGAAATCACTTTTTTAGTCTTCCTCTTGTTGTATGCAAATTGTTGCAAAAAATTTAATAAAGCAGTTATCTTAAACTAATAATGGCATCGTATCCCTTTACTCCGCTCCAACTAATACCTGCCTCTCCTGCAGCAATATTGCAATCAGGTCCGTTTGCAAACGCATATGCGTCTCCTACAATACGATCATTAAATCCGAGTTTCCACAGTTTTTCTGCTGCTTCTTCTCCCCAGATATCTTTTTCGTAATATTTAAAAAGATACGTTCCGTCCAGCTCCGGATATAATTCAGAAACACCTACACTTTTATAAGATCCTGATCCTTCATATGGGTAGAACACTTTGAATCCGTTGGCGTAATGAATAATTGTGCAAGTACCTAGAGACACATCATCCACCTTCACCTCACCGAACTTCGCATTTTCTTCACGTGAATTTTTCTTCATTTCGATTGCCGCATTGCTGGCTCCCCACTCATTGTAGCCACCGTTGTCTTTCGTCAATTCCCCTGCTGTCATTTGACTCTGCTCAGGTGTTTTTGCTTCGTTCAGATTTCTGGTCTGTACCACACCATCAACCACCCATGCGCCGTCCGCATTTACATAAAAACCATCGCCACTGACGCTGTTTGCCATCATGTAGCCGTTTCCATCAAAGAAATAACACTCTGCAACGCCATCGTCGTTTCCGTCAATCCACTGCCAAGCGCCAGTCGGCCATGTACCATCTTCATTCTGCCACCACCAGCCGCTTGCGTCCTGCTGCCAGCTTCCTTTTGTGCCGCCTTCGGTCACTCCTGCAAATGCGGTAACACCCATCATTATACTCATTGCTACTGCCGTTGCTGCTACTAAAAATCTCTTCTTCATAACAATAATCTCCTTTTCCTGAAATTTTTAAATTTCTTATGAATCTGAATACATTTTACCGCAGAAATCAAGTTCCTGCAAACCAAAAAACTTGCGGATAAGGAAAAATGGGTTATTTTCATAAGAAGGAACGCCCGCTCGCGCGGGGAATACCGCCGCCATACCAATACTTATACCCCGACAGTGAAGAACACCCCGCTCGCACGGAGAATACGAAGTTTTACCTGCTTTTAATGTGCGTACTTCAGGAACACCCCGCTCACGTGGGGAAAACAGTGCCCGGAAAACATTAGTCAAAAAAGAAGATAGGAACACCCCCGCTCGCGCGGGGAATACTACAACAGCAGGCGCAAGTAATCCGAGCATGGCAAGGAACACCCCCGCTCGCGCGGAGAATACGAAGTTTTGCCTGCTTTTAATGTGCATACTTCAGGAACACTCCCGCTCGCGCGGGGAAAACCGCTCTTTTCTGGTACATGATTAAGCAGAATGGGGAAACACCCCGCTCGCGCAGGGAAAACACCGGAAGACCTGCTGTTTATGGCTGGGGAAGTGGAACACCCCCGCTCGCGCAGGGAAAACCTTGAATATCGGCTTCAGTGAAGTATCCCAACAGGAACACCCCCGCTCGCGCAGGGAAAACACTTAAAAAACCCTTATTTTAAGCCATTCCTACTTTTGGAAAATTGAATTTTCATTTAACTGTTGCAATTCAATTATGCGCTAGATTTTTGATTTTTTGGTAAATACAAAAAAAATCATAGCGCAAAAAGAAACCTTCCATTTCTGGAAGGTCTCTTCATCAAATCATTTGCAAATACTTTGATTTTCCATTATGTGGTTATCTTGTTGTCAGATTTCCACTGTTTGTAGCCGGACTTTTCTTCATCGGAAAAGCCCAGTGCATTCATTGCTTCGGATATGGACATAGTAGTATTTTTCATCAACTCATCAAGAGACTGATAGCGCCCTTTTTCCAAGCCATTTTTTTCGCCTTTTTCCATACCCTCTTTTTCAAAAGCGTCCAGCAGCGTACACATGGTCACTTCTCCTTTCCGGGACTCGTCGATCATGAGCTGCTTGAATTCCCCAAAACGCCGGTCATTGGCAAATGTCCTGAAAAATTCCATCAGCTCCTCGACATGATCCCATGTTCTGTCCTTATTATACATAGTTTCCTTCTCATTTCCAAGTCTAACCGAGCGGAAATATTCCGCTACTGAAGTGAATAAAATTATTACTGAAATCAGATTGACATTTTTAACAATGTTAATTATGATTATATCAGTGATCGCGTTGCAGATACTTGCGGGGCCTGCAACCTGGGGAGAAACCTTCGGAGGTCTCCCCATTTTACTACTTGAACTACCCACGCCTGACTGTGTCAGACGGGGTTTTCTGCGGAAGTTAGGATAAAACTGCAGGATGAAAAGAATTATACACGCAGGTGCCTTTTAGGTGGCTCGGAGAAGATCCGGGCTTTTTTATATCCGTTTTCAGGAGGTAATTTCACATGATTAGGAACGCAAAAGAAAATTGTAAGGCTATTCCACGGGTAAATGAAAAATAAATCTTCTTATTTCATTTATAATGTAATTCGAATTTACCTGAAATTACCCCTGTTTCCGATACAATAGGAATCCGAAAATCGCAATTTTACCCTCTTGTTTCCGGTATAATGGGAATTGCGTTTTTTCGATTTTGACCTCCTGTTTCCTTTGCAATAGGAAAATATTTTGAAATTTTACACCCTTGTTTCCGGTACAATGGGAAATTTTTCAAAAATGCCAATTTTCGTCCTTTTCCCATTTCAAACGGAAACAAGACGCATTTTTTGAAAAAATCGCAGTTCCATTTCAAAAGGAAACTGGCGTTTTCCGGATTTTTGGCTTTTCCTATTAGAAAAGAAACAAGCGGCTGTTTGAAAACACTTTTCCCATTTTTCGTACCTGCTGCGGCACAATATATTTTTGCCGCAAAAAAGAGAAAAGCCACAGCCAGTCAGGGTTTTCCAACTGTCCGTGGTCTTTTCCGGTTTGTTATGACATGTGTATTTTTGCTCTTTGTTTCCGTTATAATGGGAATTACGGTTTGGAGTTTTTTGCTGTATTGTTTCCGATTGAAATAGGAAAACTTTTCTTAAAACTGCCTGTTTTCAAATCTCTTGTTTCCGAAAAATGTCCCTGTTTCCGATTGAAATGGGAATTAACATTAACAATTAACACCTAAGCAATGAATGTTCCCTGCTTACGCATGCTTTTTTTCTGACGACAGTTCACCTCATTGAAGCGTAATTTTTGATAGTACAATTCATCCCGATCCGCCGGAGGAAGTGAATAATGAAGGAAATCAATTGGAAACTCATATAAATCTCTGGCTGCACTGCTTAATTTGTAATTACTGAGAACTTTTCGCCCTTCCGTACTGGCAAACAGGTCATATACCTCATGGATATTCTGAAACGGCCCGATCATTTGGAGCATCCGCTGAAAACAAATGCCGGCACGATATGCCCCCTTTTCTTCTGTAAAGAATCCTTTTTTGAAACGCTTAACTTCTCTGTCAAGCACCCTGTCATAGTATGTTTCGATTGCCTGTTTTTCGTTGTAAGAATAGCGCTCTGGGAATAATCGGTGTACCAGGTACTGCATATTATCCATAGGATCTAATTCTACCGGGAATTTAATCCTCTGTTTTACAATACTATCCAGTTTCATCCGCTTCAACTCATGCGCAGTAAGGTTACAGCGAAACTGCTCCGGCTCCCAATTACGGTAATAGGTAAACGCATACCGAACCAGCTTCAACACTATCTCTTCATCTGCTGGATTATATTCTTTTTTGCCATTTACGGTTGATTCAAACAACTCCTTTCCGCAGGTAGCTTTATTACCCATCAAAACATCGTCATAAAGAGCGTATACACTGTCCATTTTTTCTTCCTCCTCGTTTTCTTTTTGTTTGCGGAAATGTTGCTTCCGTCTTTTCGATGGTTACCTCAGTCCTTGGATTTTCCTTGTCGTAACACACTCTGCTGCCATCTGTAGATACAATGATCCTGCAATCGTCATTTACAAGCATTCCATATTCCACCAAAATGTCATGCAGTGCTTCATTTAAGTTAGGCAAGTCCACCGTACGAAGCGTAGGCATATAGTATAGCGCTTTCACATTGACGGGATAATCGATTTGAAGCGGCCGCACAAAAACCCCGCAGTCTTTAGCGTACTGTTGATACTGCGAGGATGGGGAAACGAATGGCACTTTTCTTGTATCCCCCTTTTCTGTTTCTTTCTTTTTATAAAAAATCTGCTGATGATTTTTCTTCGTTCGGGGCGGTAAAGGAATCACTATGTTGACATTTCCGGCTTCATCAATATGTGTACCATGCTGATTCGCCATTGGAATCACCTCTTTCTTCTGATTGTTCTTACCGTCCATCCGTAAATCGGAGTTCTTCATTGATCTGCTGTTTGACTGTGATCATTCTGGAAGCGGCATCATAAGTTGTTTTCATGATGCTTGCGAAATTCTGAAAAATTTCCTCTCGCGACAACGCATCTTCACATTCTTTCTTTTCGGCGCCATCTCGTTTTAACTGGCGTTTTCTCAGTTTTGCCAGCATTGCCATGTTAAGCAGGTAAGAATATTCCGATGCACTTTGGCTCAATAGCTGTCCGATTGCCTGCATATCCTCAACACTGTCCACAGTGGGAGGAATCCGCAGACGGAAACGCTGACTGGCCATATCCATGAGTTCTTCTGGCGGCATTGTTAAAAGCTGTTCAATTGTGTGATCCTCAAATTTTAATTTTCGTTCCATATCACACACTCCTTCTTACAAAAATGGAAGCATCTCCAATAAGATTAACCTGGATTCCGGATTCAGCAATGTTGCAGCCCCAATGAATGTTAAGACAGCGATTGCTACAGACAATACAATATGGATGCCTGAGAGCAGATAATCCTTCACTCCCTTTTCCTTGAGATAGAAAGCGTCATCATCAATTCCTGCTCTTGTTTTTAAATCTTTCTGTTTTTGCTCTTTTTTTTCTTCCTTTTCGACTTTCTCCATCAGGCTTGTATTGAACTTACCCATTGGCGCCTCCTCCCTGGATGATCCGTACTGCATTATCCATAACAGACATGAAACAGTCATCTGCTAAATACACAGTATCAGTCCCTCTTTTTCCTGTGGAAAGTATAAACGGATCCGGAGTGTACGGCATAAATGCAGTCATCGGTGCTTTTTCCTGCATCATACTCAGAATATCAGCTTCGTCTTTTCCGGGAACAAAATTAAAAATGTAGATGGCTTTTCGCAGCATTTCATCTTTCAGGGCCATTTCGGTATGAAAAATTTCATTCGGTTTTATTCCAGATACCAGAATATTCGCTCCACAGTTTAAAAAGGATTTTTTATCAAATGTTTTCGCACTGATGCTTCCATAATCACAGATCAGGTAATTGTAGTGCGTACCACCCTCTACCAATTCCGGCAGCCTTGCCTTGGAATACATATCGATACCGTTATAAGTAATTTTACCGGGCAGTTTATCCTGGATACAATCTGTATAAAGGGATGTGCAGCCCCAGATATAATCCTGAGCATTTGCTTCCACATAAGCAGCGTTGTACCCGACCTGTTTTAACCAGTTTACTAATGACAAAGCAACCGTCGTTGTTCCGATGCGCGGCATGACGCCGGCAATATGTATCATACCATCCATAAAATTTTCTCTCCTTATTTTTCAGTTCTTCTTCCGTACGAGGTATTATTTGTGCCTTTTCACGTTTGCTGCTATGGTATGAATAACATTAAATAACATGATTCCAATAATGATAAGCAGTACTTCTAATACAAACAATAAGGCAGTAAGCATAAAAACATTAATTGCACCCCCAGTGTTAGATAAAAGAAATTGTAATGGTGAGTGTCGTATGATTTTAAGATTGATCAAAATCATTGCGGCAGCTACGATTCCTGTGAAGAAAAGAATCGTCAGTTTGGTAATCTTTTCGCTGAGTGAATCTCGATATAGTTCCATAAATGTTTGCAGAAATGTTCTTTTTTTCATGATAAGACTTTGTAGGAGACTCGATCATTGAATGCCCAGGCAGAATGCAGCGTCAGCCACGCCCCGATTGACTCTCCCACTCTCCTTTCCCAACGGATAGCTATCCGCCGTTGTGTAAAATGATTGTGCGTATATTTTAGCAAAAAGGAATCTGTCAAACAAAAACAAAACCTTGCGGATAAGGAAAATGTGGTTTTTTCATTTAATTTTTTGGAGCAACCAGTCTCGCAAACCACAATTTCTCCGGCTTCTTTTTGCAGCTGCCAGATAAGCGTCTAATACTTCCGGAACCGTAATAAGCCGTACTTTCTTTTTAGCACGCGTAATTGCTGTATATAAAAGCTCCCTGGAAGCCATCACGGAACTGTCTGATGGCAACAAAATCAGAACTTCATCTGCTTCCGCCCCCTGAGATTTATGAAATGTCAACGCATACGCCAGTGTCATACCATCTGTGTTTCCAACAGATAGGCGTAATGTCTTATCGGCGAATACAATGGTAAAGCTTCCATACTCGATGCGGGTAATCTGCCCCACATCTCCATTCATATACCCATACTCGTAATTATTCCGATTCATGATCACAATATCTCCTTCGTGGAACTTGCATCCGTCAATCAAGAATCCAGGATCCGTAAAAGCGAATTTTTCCTGTATGAGCCTGTTGATTGCCCATGTACCGGCCTGTCCCTTTTTAATCGGAATCAGGATCTGGGGTAACTTATTCATGTTTAAGTTCCTTACCGTCTGAAGCATTGCATGATCGTTATCAACGAACTGGATTTCAAAATCGCCCCCATTTTCAGGTCTGCTTCCCTGTAAAACGCCGATTGCATTACTGATAATATGACTTCCTGCTTTCTGACGGATGGTCTGTGTTAGCCGGTAAACGGTAAACATTTCACATTCCACTAAATCACGCAGTACTTGCCCCGGACCGACACTTGGAATCTGATTATAATCCCCTGCCAAAAGAAGTGTTGTTCCGCTAACCACCGCTTTTAAGAAAATAGACAATAGTTCTGTATCTGCCATACTGAGTTCATCTACGATGATCAATTTGTAGGGTAACGGATCTGCCTCCGTTCCATGATTATACCATTTTAAATTCATGCTTTTGTGCATGGTCATCGCCTTATAACGGCTTACTTCACTGAGTCGTGATGCTGCTCGTCCAGTCGGAGCGCATAAAAGCACTGGTTCATCTGGGTATGCATCCAAATACGCTTGGATAATCCCATTGAGCGTTGTTGTTTTTCCTGTTCCTGGATCTCCGATCAGGAAAGCAACCCCTCCATCACGAAGCAGCTGGAACACCTGCCTTTGTTCTTTGTTATAGGAAATACCATAACGCTTTTCTATTTTCTGAATTGCATCTTCCAGGTTTTCGATTCCAGGCTTCCCTGATTCGGCAATACGAGACATATTCTTTGCAATGGCTCTTTCATGTAGAAACATATCCAGCGGGGATACATAAATCGTATTATCTACTTTGTAGATTTTGACATAACATGCGTCATACAGTAATAATTCTATTAAATCAATTGGAAGTGGCTGGGAATAACAGCCATGGGAATAGGCATAGCTGGATACTGTCCTTAAAAACACTCCCAATTCCATCCGAGTATCTCCCTGAGCCTTCATGCGTCTCATGACAACATCAATCAGCGCATGGATGCGGAGAAAATCCCATGCGTCTACTCTGAATTTGGAAGCAACGTTGTCACATGGTTTAAATGGAGCATCGTGTTTTAAAAGGATATATGGGTTTTCCATAAGCTGCTCCATCGTTCCACCATCTTCTAAATAGGAAGCGATTGCCACATATGGCACCTCATGCTTGGACAGATAGAAAAACAATTCGTTTTCTTCTGCATCTTCCTTTAAAAACTTTGCAATAGATGCTCCACGCTCCTCTCCAATTCCAGGTATCGTTAACAGCTGACTTAACAGATCCGCATCTTCTGCTGCCGCAAATATATCCACTCCCAGCCGCCTGACTGCTTCACAAGCTGCTGATTCAGGAAGTCCGTGGATTTTGTCCATCAACATTTGTACGGATTCCTCTATGCTTTCGGATGTTCTCCGAATGCGTCCGAAACGGAAGATTCCTGTGCTGTCATATTCCCCTGTCATCAGGTACTTTTTCTTCTCTGAGACTACGGATATTGCTCCCATCACCGTTACTTTTTTTTGCGTTTTCAAATCGATAACCTGCACAGTAACGATTCCTGTTTTCTTGTCCCTGTTTTCCACGCTTACGCATAATCCTGTTAATTCCACAATTTAACACCTCATTTCTTATTTACAGTGTATGAAATTTTCTTCCTGAAAACAAATTTGGGATTTTGCGGATAAGGAATTTTCTCATTTTTTTGTAAAGAAAAAATCCCCGACAATACGAGGATTTTTCTCATTAAATTTTCGGGGAGAGTTTTTCTCATTTCCTTTCCATTCCAGGCCCGAATGCTTCCATAGATAACTCATCAGGATCCATTTCATACTTGGAAATCCCTTCCAATGCACCATTTTCTTCTATCTTACGGCCATCGGGCGCTTTCCCACTAATCTGCATTTTACCATCTGATCCAAAATAATAATCTTTTCCGCCCCAGCTTGCGTAATTATCGACAACCATCCAACCGTCTGCATCAAAGAAATACCAGTTTCCGCCGTCCTGAAGCCAATTCGTCTGTATATAGGATGCGTCCTGATTGCAATACCAGTATTTTCCGCTTTCATCTTGCTGCCATCCAACATTTTTGTATTCCGTGCGGGTAGTTCCTGGTCCCTTCAGCTCCCCTTCATAAATCTGCTCATACTCCACTTCAAATAACGATTTATTGGAAGCTGCTGTTTCATCAGAAACTTCTACTCCTCCACCACTTGTTTTTTCACCTTTTTTTCCTTCAATACTGACTGGTCTTACTTCGTAACTGTAAGAACCTGCTTTCTGCATAAACGGCCGGAAATCATACTGGGTTCCGCCAGTTTCTACTCTCTTCACTTTTCCTTTGCTGTCCCGGAAAGAAAGCTGATAAGATACAGCTCCGATGGCGGGTTCCCATTCTGCCATTCCGTTTTCTTTCCAACCAGCATCCTGCACTTCACCCAGGAATGTATCAAGACGGGTAAGTTTGACAGTAATGATTAGTGTAGTACCATTATCCTTTCGGGATGCCCTGACAAATTCTGCTCCGGCTCCGTTTAAGTTGATCTTGCTGGACTTTGTGATGTTAAAATAGTAATCATCATCTGCTGATAGTTCCACCACATAGGTCTGATGATCACCTTCGTATTTACTTTCATTTGCCTCATCACCGCTGTAATATTCCGATGCCAGCATCACATCTCCTGCATCATAGGTGCTTCCCTTGGCTTCTACTTCAATTTCTGGTACTCCTTCCTCGTCGAAGTTTTCGGCGTCAAAGGAAAGAGAGACACTGTTGATTGCCTTTGCTGCCTGAGCAGATAAAGGCATTGCACATACCATTGCTGCCGCCATGCAGGTTAAAAGTTTCTTTCTCATAATCTTCCTCCTTCTGTGATTGGATTAAAATACTTCTGATACAACAATTATGGAAGCGATAGGCAGCAAATTGGTTTTTCGCAAAAAAAATCCCGCCCCATAGATGAAATTTTCATCTGTGGAACGGGAGTCTTTCTTACATCTGATCTTTTACTGTTTTACCAAACTTGAACTTCGGCACACGTGAGGCCGCAATTTCCATAGGCTCTCCAGTCTTCGGGTTTCTGCCGGTACGAGCTGGCTTTTCCTGCACCTCGAAGGTTCCAAACCCAACTATCTGGATCTTATCACCTTCTTTTAATGCTTCTGTTACAGTTGCGGTAAAGGCGTTTAAAATTACCTCAGTATCCTTCTTACTCATGAATGCTTTCGCAGATACTTTTTCGATCAACTCTTTTTTGTTCATCTTTTTCGTCCTTTCTTTTTTTTGCCTGTTGGCTTTTTTAATTACACCTCCATCTTAACGAATTGTGAAGCATCTGGCAAGAATAAAATCTCTGCGGATAAAGAAAAAATGGGTTTTTACAGGTTTTCTTCTTTACATTCCAAGTATGGAGAGATTTATACCAAGGGGATATGATCCCTGTAAGCGGTGCAATCCGTCTTTACATTCCAATATGGAGAGATTCATACGCAGACGTATTTATTTGATGAACTGATTGAAGAGCCTTTACATTCCAATATGGAGAGATTCATACAGCGGTTTTATCGCTATTACACGCATAAAACATTTGAGACGATGTTGTTTGCATTATAATTATGCGTTTGATTTTCAAATTTTCCGCAAAAATCAAATTTTTGTCTGTCGATCTACGGGGTTTTTAACTCTATTGGACATCGACAGACATAATCTATGCACGAACTTCTCAAGACAAAAGGAGTCATAAGATCCTCGTCAGATCCCATAACTCCTTTGAACTGTATTAACTCCAATCTTGTATCTTTTATGGATTGCACCGCTTACAGGGATCGTATCCTCTGGAAATCACATCATCCCTGCTTCCGGTAAATTCCTCTTTGTTGGATTCCTTCATCTGCTTCACGGAAGAACAGCCTGGCCTGTGGAATTTCTTCGTGCTGGTGTTCAAGATGTAGGTTTCTTCCTTAGGTATTTCTTCCTGTACCGCATTTTCCATCTGTTCTACTGCTTCTGTCTGCGGCTGCTCAGCTGCAACACTTTGCTCCGTTCCAGCAGCTGCACTGTCTCCGGTAGCGTAGTCGATGGAAATACCTGGCTGCACATTGTAAGCGTACGCACAGAACAACACACCTTCGCCGTTATCTTCTACGGATTTTCCCTCCATCAGTACACCGGATGCTACCAGATTATCTCCCTCGAACACCGGGGTTACGCGGTACATCACATGGTTTCCGGTCTCCTTGACATAGTCGGCAACCATGTTTTCAAATGGCAGCATACCTTCTATATTTAAGTACCTGGTTCCGGTGATGAGGTTTTCCTCGTTTGCGTTCTCTGCCGTTAGCTGATATCCAATCAGGTGGCAGCGGTTGTACAAGTATTTCCCATCCACATTGTCATACTTGACCGTGTGCCAGCCGGTCGGCTTTACCTGCCCGATGGAGCCACGGTCTTCTGTTGGCATCAGATCCTGTCCCACGCTTGCATATGCCGCGCCGCACCGGCCCAGGCCATCAAGGGGACTGTAGGTCTCGAAGGATTCCGTTGTTAGTTCTCCATCCGTAAAGAACGGGATGTTGTCGTTCACCGGCACATAGGCCTGTCCGGAATAAGCCGGAACGGAGGAAAGATCAAACTCTGCCGCCGGCGCCGTAACCACGCTGCTTTCATGGGTTTCCTTGGACGCTGCCAGACTTTCCGCTGTCGTCTCTACGGTCTCTGGTTCCGTCGCTTCCGTAAAAATTTTCTCAGCCTGTATCTGTGTGCTTAAAACCGCCGTTGTTTCCGCTACTCCTGCATTTCCGCAAGCGGAAACCGCTACGGATGCTGCCAGAATCACGCCTGCCAGCCAAAGTTTCAATTTTCTCATCGTATGTATCGCTCCCTTGTTATTTTTTCATGGGAAGATCCGGCAAATTCTTCCGTTTTTTCCAGTTTCCAACTGTTTAAATCCACCTCAAACCGGAAATCTGCCGGATAAACCCGATTCCATTTATACAAAATGATTTCCCTGGTCCGGTCCAGATACGGCCGCAGATCCTGATTCTCCACGAAGCAGGAATCCCCATTTCCGGCCTGTTCCAGAAAATCCTCACAAACCTTCAATCTGGAAGGTTCCACATCCGCAAACTGCTTTGCACTGTAGGCATTCATCCAGACAGCCGCACCATTTGTCTCCTGCAGGACATGCTCCCGAAGCATCCGGTCCTGGCTCTGGCGCCGGTGGTTGAACATCATTCCGTTGTTATCATCCACACATACTATCGCAATCATATCATTTCAGCTCCAATCCGTCCCGGAACGCCCTGCCTACCCGTTCTCCAATTACTCTATACTCATTGTGTACCGGATCGAAGGTAATGGGCTGCAGTCTGTCCGGATCAATCTTTCCGTCTTTATCCAAAACGCTCTCGTCGGCACTAACGTTCACAATCTCCCCTACCAGCCGGCAGGTTTCCGGATCGTAGCTTACCAGTCTGCATTCCAGCGCCATGCGAAGCTCCTTGATGATCGGAGCATCCACGAACTCCGACTTCTCCGCGTGAAAGCCGGCTTTTTCAAACTTGTCCGGTACATCGTTTCCGGACACGATGCCAACATAGTCGCATTCCTTTATATAGGAAGATTCTGCCATACTGACCGTAAATGCCTTTCTTGTAAGAATATTCTCTGTGGTTTTATGATCTGCACTGACACAGATGGAAATCTGCGTATCGTCACTGATGCCGCCCCAGGCTGCATTCATCACATCCGGCGTGCCGTCCTCCCCGTAGGTTGCGATCATCAGCACCGGCTGCGGATAAGTCCATGGTTTTGCTCCAAAATTCTTTCTCATCGAAATCAATCCTCCTCATTAACAATCTTAGTCTGTTTCTTTAAAGCATTCTCGTAATACCCAAGCGTCTCCCTGTCAAAGCACACCATCCGCACTTCCATGTCCGGATGGGTTTTTAAAAACTTAAGAATCGTCCTGACAGCAATCTCAGAAGCCGTTTCCAGAGGGAAGCGGTAAACGCCCGTACTGATGGACGGAAATGCCACACTCCGGCATCCGTTCTCCGCCGCAAGCTTCAGGCAGTTTTCGTAGCAGCTCTGCAACAGCTGCTCCTCGCCCATGATGCCGCCTCTCCAGATCGGTCCAGGCGTGTGGATCACATACTTTGCCGGAAGGCGGTATCCCTTTGTAATTTTCGCCTGTCCTGTCTCGCAGCCGTGAAGCGTCCGGCACTCCGCCAGAAGTTCCGGCCCTGCGGCCCGGTGAATGGCACCGTCTACGCCTCCGCCGCCCAGAAGACTGGTGTTGGCGGCGTTCACAATGGCATCCACTGGCTCTTTTGTAATATCTCCCAAAATGATTGTAAACATTGGATCACCTTCCTTATTAAGAGTTGTCTCTCTCAGCCGCAGCCTCCCGTTTCATCCTCTCCTCCGCAGCTACAACTTCCTCATAAAACTCTCCCAGATCCGCCAGCATCCCGCACTCCTCCATACCGGCGTTAAACTGGCTTACGAACCTGTGGCACCGCATTCGGTCAAACCAGCCGCCGGTACAGTAAGCCACGCCTCTTACATTGTGCCCGTGAAGCCAGCGGACCAGATGCCGTACCTGGAATCCGTCGCTGTTTTGCAGGAATATCTTAAACTGCTCCGGTACTCCCGGAACCTCGTATAAAAACCCCAAAGACCATCCCTTTGTCGGATGGTTTATCATTATATACATACTCACCCCTCCATTTCTGCCAGTATACCACATTTTAATAAGAAAGAACACTCCCGGCTACAGAGCGTCATGTAAATTTCCCGTTTCATCTGTAATCTGGCTGTTTCATGTCTAATTTAACTGCAAGTTTCATCTTCTCACTGAGCACCCAAAATCCCGTTTCACATCTGATTTCACTGTTTTCTATGTAATATCGCCGCATCCTCCACCACACCCCCAAAATCATAAACGGTGTAATATCGCTGTATGTGACAGATTTGGACCTCTGCCGTTACGGATATATCAAGTTATCTGACAACATTTCCAACCGCCGTTAAAGGTGTATCTGGACAAAAAATATCGTCTGATAATTTATTCTATTGTCGCAATCTTAATTCACACATGAAACGGCGGCCCTTTTTCCAAAAAACCCGTTTATATTCACACATGTAACAGGCATCTGACAAAAGTTTGTCAATCGAAATTACATCGTTAACGAGCCTATTTTCGCAAAATGGTCCTGTCGCCGCAAACCCTTGATTTTCCTGGCTTTGTGAGCCTGTTTCAACTCTAATACAAATGGGAATCCCACATACTCTCCCACTCTGTTAAAGATGTAATCAGGATTGCCGATTACAAAAACAGGCGGTTTTGAACCGCCCGTTTCAGATGTAATCTGTCGTTAAGGATGTTAATATAAATGAACAACCGAGACTTGAAGTCAATATATTTCACTGCATCTTTAGCCATCCGATGGATTGGTTGTCATAACGTCGTATAATTTTGAGCCCTTTGGGAACTTATTAACAAAGGGAACAATGGCGCGTCCTGTATAAATTAATCCCTGTCCGGAATCTGCATTTTTAATATAGTCAAGCTGTGCTTCTGAAATATGCAGCATCGCCCCAATCTCCTGCCTGTCATCTGCGGACTGATTCAACATCAGGATAAAAGATGAGTTATTCATAATGCCGCGGGACTCCCTATTTGTAAGGAGATCCTCTACATTCTGCGTAATCCCTGTTGGAACACCACCGTATTTACGAAATTGCTTCCACATGTACATCAACATTCTCGCAGATAGGGTTGATTGTGTCAAGACATAAAGTTCATCAATATAGATCCATGTACGCTTGCCTCTGGTTCGGTTATTAATGGTTCTGTTCCAGATATCGTTTAAACAAACCTGCATACCCATCTCCTGCATTCCTGTTTTAATGTCACGAATATCATAGACGACAAAGCGATTGTTGGTATCAACATTAGTCTGATATGCAAAGGTATCATAAGAACCCATACAGTATTTTTCCAGGGCGATACGCAGATATTCAGCTTCTGGTTCCGGCTGTCTGCTTAACAGTTGGTAAAAATCCTTGAAAGTTGGACAAGCTGCCCTGTCACAGGTAATAGTACTGCCCTGCTGCTTAAGCATATCCATATGTTCCAGGTACTTTTCGTATAAGCTGCGGACACAACGGTCAATTACTGATGTTTGAATTGGATTGAGTCCCAGATGACCTCCAATAGCACTGGAACAGATAGAACAAATCTGATCCGATTTAATTGTAACCGGATCATCGCCGTTTTTCCGATCTTCTGTTACATCCAGATCAAATGGGTTAATGTGGGTGTCTGAACTGGGAGCAATACGGATAACCTGTCCTCCCAGTGCTTCACATAAGGGGCGATACTCTGCCTGTGGGTCTACAACCAGAATCTCGTTCTCCTCATTTGACAGGAATACCTGTGTCATTTCCTGCTTAGCGGAAAACGATTTTCCGGAACCCGACATACCGAGTATGAGCCCGTTTGAGTTTTGCCCCCGAAGCCTGTTAATCATAATCAGGTTTCTGCTTGTTGCATTTACACCGTAATAAATTCCTCCTGGCTGCACAAGCTCTTGTGACTCAAACGGGATAAAAAGGGCTGCTGACTCTGTGTTCATCAATCGATTTGCCCAGATTTGATTATTTCCTAAAGGCAGACAGGAAGCAAAGCCCCTTTCCTGTTGCGAGTTCAATTTCAGCAGCGTGCAGAGATGTTTTTCCGCATTATTCTGTGCCATCTTGGTGTATTTGTCCAGATCGTCCATATCATCTGCAAAGATGGTCATAACAACGGTCATCAGAATGGTTTTCTGATCCCTGACTGTAATGTCGTCATATGCCTTATCAGCGTCTTTTTTCGCCTGCATCAGATCCGGAGATACCATATCTGCAGTCAGCCCGCTTTTCGCTGCTCTCTTGGCTGCTTCCGCCATGTTACGGTTAATTTCAAGCATCTGATTTCGTACTAATTTAATACCCTCATCCTGCCTCATAGGAGCAAAATGAATGCTTGTAATTGCATTACATGGAATATCCGCAATATCGGTTAATACTTCCGCAGAAAGCTGCGTTGGAAGGTTTTTGAGGTATAATGCCCTTGCATATTTATCTCCAACCCGGAAACTGTCACTCGTCCGGAACGACAGAGAGCTTGGACCGATAATGTCCTTGGTGGTGAGTCCGAGATAATGCATCCATTCCAGGTCAAATGTGCGGGATTCCGTACCGTCAATGTTCATCTTTTTGAAGAACGGCATATCCGTGTCCTGGTTATAGATGTTGTACAAGAGCTCCAGCCGTTCCTGCAGCGTCATTGGGGAGGTTGATGCAGAATTGATTTTTTTAAGGTAAGCAGATACCTCTCCATCGACACGTGAAAAAGTACCGTTTGCCAGTTCGATATTGTCTGCTTTTACCGTTACAACCAAATATTTTTCTTGTACGATATTACTTTGTCCTTCACTAATTTTTGACAAAAGAACTTTGTTCATGTCCTCACGAAGAGAATTAAATTCATCTTTCCCTTCTTTTAACAATGTATCTTCCGCAAATTTTTCCCGATCAATACTGCGGTTGAAAATCATAAACTGCGGACGCACATCCGGTGAAAAATAATTCAGAAGGTCTCCATAGGCGAAATACATTTCTGTCTGCGCTTCCTGGGTTGCCGTACGGAAGTTTGCGTCTGTCAGCCGATAACATTTGGTAAACAAATTGGTATCTGGCTCAATGATACCGTTCACATACACTTTTTTGTACGGAATAGACTGCTGCACTGTTTTTGGTACTTCGATTGCTTTAATTCTAGCCGCTTTGGATTTGGATTGTTTTGCTGTTTTTCCATTTGCTGCCTTTACTTTTTTCTTTTTGGAAATTTCCATGGTGCCTACATCACCGGAAAAATCCTGGATTTGTTTATCCAGATCAATTCCTTGTTTGCGTTGTGCTGAGGTACCACCAATTTCCGTCACATCTACGTTGGATTGTGTTTTTTTTCTTCCAAACATAACAAGCCTCCTTCTTATTAATTGCTCTTTAATTATGGGGAGGTTTGAAATAAATGTCGCAAAACTGGTGAAAAACGAATGGGGCGGAAAACCGCCCCTTCAAAGATTAGTCGTTATTCAATTCCTTTCATGTCTGGATTTGCATCCAAATAGGCCTTTAAACGCTTTTCATTCGCTTTTTTCTTCTTTTTCATCTGTTTTACGGAATACTCTGTATCGTCTCCATCAAAATATTCATAGGTGATTTTGCTTTGTTTTGCGAGGTCTTGGAATGTATTTTCCGTTGCATACGGCCGGTCAGCCGGGGCAAGAAATTTTGTGATAAATACATCCTTAAAATAAACCCACGCTGGCATCCCGTAAAAATCAACGAATCCACAGATTAAAATAGGCGCATCTACAATCGCAATGACTCCTACCAGCATTTCTTCTGATAAACCCAGTGGTTTGGTAAGATTCGCAACCACAAAACCAAGAATTGCTGCTGGGACCACAGAGAAAAACTGTCTTTTTGTAAACGGGCCAATAAATTTCGCTTTAATGTTTCGAATGTCCCTTGGGACTGGCTGGATAATCATATTGTTCCTCCTTTAATGTACGCCAACAATGTCATTAGCGACAGCACGTGATTTTGCAAACATACCGATCATAGTTAGGTTAATGGCGGTGTTTGTGATGGGATCAAAGGTATCGACGGACTGCTTAATGATATTGATGACAAAAATAATCATAAAAATGACTGCGCCCTGCATGGAACATGCAAAAAGCTTCTTGAGCCACATCCAGCCATTACTGCGAAATCTCTCACTGTACAGATCAGCAATTGCGATTGGGGTAAAGACATACCGGATACCTATTTCCGCAGCAACTGCATAGACTACAAGGGAGGATGCAAGCTGAATGATTCCACTGCCAATAAAACCTGTAAATGCACCAAAAGTATTGGAAAGAGAGGCACCAAGTCCATCAAAAATGTTATTTCCTCCAGTAGTAACCATGCTAAAAAATCCAGCTCCTTCTGGATATTCTTCCGCTATCTCTGCAAGACTTTGCCATAACGCATTAACAACTTGATTTTCTCGCGTTCCAGTTAAATTAGTAGGCATTAACATTACCTGTTCAACAATTAACGTACCCACCCGTATAATTAAAAGCGCGAAAAATTTAAAATTCATAATAAACCAAATGCCGAATAAAAGCTTAATAAATTCTCTTTGTAATGCTTCTGTTGTCATTTGGCGATCTTGAGTCATTGACAACATAGTCACACATCCAAAAGTAATTGCTAACGCAATTGCTATTCCGCGAACCCATGCAGTAAATTTTGTCGTATTATCAAAGCCTTTTAACATTTCCATGATAACACCCTGATTTTTTGCTTCTAATCCGTCTTTGTTATTCCATGTCAAAAGATTAACCTTAACTGATGCATTTTCTAACTCATTAGATTCTGTGCCTTGTGATTCGGTAATATTTCCATTTTCATCCACAGTAGTCAATGTTCCCATTTCCACACCAGATTGCTCTGCAATTGAACGAAACCGTTCTTTCCATACACTTTTTAAATAAAATATATTTTTTCCGTATTCGGAATATAGATCAAAATATATGTGATCAATAATTTCATAGCCACCACGAATGGTACTTTTTCCGCTTAGATCCATTTCTTCCAATTGTGCTTTTATATCTGTATAAAATTTTGCATTCTCATCATTTCCTAGTTCGGTCTGATCAGCGATTACCTGATCAATCAGCCCTTTGTACGCCTCAATATTTTCTTCCAGCTTCTCATCATTCGCTGCAAATGCTATGGTAGGCACACAGAGCGAAAACAACATGCAGCAAAGGCATAAAAATGCCAGTATCTTTTTCTTCTTCATAAATCCTCCTTTATGAGTCTAATTTGTGGCAATTACTCCTATTTTTGATAAGATCCATGGCATACAAAGGAAACAGGAACCGAAAATTACTTTTGTCATTGCAACATTGATCTGATCTGCTTCTCCGTCTTTTTTTGCGGTCAGGTATCCATAAATCCCCCATATTAACACGATGACTCCTACAAGACGCAGAATAAAAAATACGATCCAAAGCACCGTAGATTCTACCGTATCCCCTGTTAGATTATTGAAATCATCTACCGTAATATTGGGTGTGATTTTCAGATCTGCTAGAGCATTCATTGTGTATAGCATCCACATTGAAATAACCGTAGAAATGTTTGCGAAAAATATTCGCAGTTTTTTTCGCATTGTATCTCTCTCCTTTCACAGCAAAGGCCGGCGCCCATTATAGGCACCGGCCCCTGGGCCTTTTTAATACAAACTTCCTGTGCAAATAGCGGCTTTTACCCTATGATTCCTAATGTTTTCAGCAGAAATGGCATTGCGATTAATGCACCACCAGATACCAGCTTACCGATTGCGCCATTCATGGACTCTGCTTCTCCATCTTTTCTGGCAGTCAAGTATCCATAAATACCCCAGATCAGCATCGAAATTCCCATCAGACGACATGCCCAAAATGCCAGTGATAAAATAATACCTTCTGGATTAAAATCTGAAGTATCCTTAATTTGATACTGATTCGGATCCAAACCAGCCATTGCAAATGTATTCATCTGACAAATCGCATATGTACCAAGGACAGCTGCGGTATTCATAAGATGCTTTACATTCTTTTTTGTTTTTGCGTAGATTCCCTCTTTGGGGAAAACGCTTACTGCGTTGTTTTGCATGAGTATTTCCTCCTTATTATTTTTTAAAAACAACAAAGACATCTTTTTTATAAAATCCTTATTGTTTTTCTTAACACAATTATGGAATTGTTTCCGCTCAATAACGCAAAAAAGCAAAGTCGCTAATGTTCTGTGATCTGCGTACATCGCGCCAGCGTTTCCTGCAGCAGATTATATGCTGCTTCCTGTTCTTCTGTCAGTGTGAGGTCTGGGTTGGATTCCAGAATCCAAAGGATAAATTCATAGTTTTCTATCGGCTGTTCTATGATTTTCTTGGCATCTTCCATGGTTGGAAACCACCCGCTGATTGGATGTCCGTTATTGATGATGCGTTCCAACATGGCATCGAACTTATCGGACGAAATTTTTTTTACTGTGTCTTCCATTGATGCTTTTTTTTCCTATCAGGTACTCACCAAGGCATTTCTCCTTTCTCTGCGTCAGCAGGTTTTTACATTCTAATTATGTAAAAAATAACCCCGTTATTGGTTTTCTTGTCTGATTTTTCTTGCTGTTTTTAAAAAAAAGTTGCGGATATAAAAAATCGCATTTTTTCTTTTACCACAGATTTTTTTCAAAAAAAACAGCAGGTTAAGATACCTGCTGTATGAGAATGTTAATAAGTTCGTCCATATCTCCTGCGTGTCTGGCCAGAAATTTATAAGCCGGCAGAGCCTGTTCGATGCGTTTGGTAAAACCGGCTACACCGTACGGATTCTTTCGAATGAATTCATCTGGATCCTTGTGCGGCTTCAAATCAAGAACCCTGACTGTTAAACCTTCTTTTTCCAGAACCGCAATGGATTTTTTAGCTGCATGGATGCCTGCACCATCACTATCCATGGAAAGATAGACTTCGGTGTAATCAGATGCAATCAGCCTGGCATGTTCTTCGGTTAAAGCGGTGCCGAGCACGGCAGCACAGTCTGAAAAACCAGCACTGTGTACTGCAATATAATCCATATAGCCCTCACAGATTATAATACCTCTTTTTCTGTTCGTTGCATCATATGGATATCCATACAAACAATTTCTTTTGCTGAATAACGTGCTTTCTGGCGAATTGATGTACTTTGGCTTTGAATCGTCCATTACCCTGCCGCCAAATGCAATGACATCTCCCACACGATCCATAATCGGGAATATAACGCGGTTCCGAAAGAAATCATATGGATTTCCTTTCTGGCTGATTTTAAACAGTCCGGAACGCATCAGATCTTCCTGTGGGTATTGCCTGATCATTATATTGTACAGATTAGCAAATGCATCTGGTGCATATCCAAGGCCGTATTCTGCTATGTTGGCTTTGGTGATACCGCGTTTGAACAAATACCGCTTTCCAATGTTGTCAGAACGCATCAGCTGCTCGTAATAATAATAAGCAGCTTCTTCATAAATTTGTGACAGAATCGGATCTTTGTCTGGGATTGATATTGGCATAGAAACTTCTTTCATACGAATTAGAAAGTCTTTCCTGGTTCCTCCTACTCCACAGCCATAGCAGAAAAAAGTTCCTATTTTATTATCCGCAGAAAATGTAGCAGTAGAACCATGACAGAATGGACATTTACCAAAATGTTTCCTGGAGACTGGATCATAGTAGAGTTTCGTATACTGGGAGGCAATATCTGCCATCGGCCTATATGACTGGTACATCTTTATCATTCTCCTTTCTCAATTTCTTTTATTTTTCTATACAATTATGCTTCCGGAAATCCCTCATTCAGCACTGACCGCTCTGCATACTGTCAATGTTTGTGAATTCCTTGGTCATAGAATGCCGGGGATTTCCGCTCAGAAGTCCTAATGACAACTTTTCTGTGACGAAAAGTACAAGACTTCATTCAGGTAGAAAAAAACCCTCCCAGATACTGGAAGGGTTTTTCGTTTTAGGTGCGCCCGGCGGGCGCACGTTCTAACGGGTGAAAGTCCCTGACCCGCCCGGCAGTGGGAA
>ENA-ORSX01000827-ORSX01000827.1-human-gut-metagenome-genome-assembly--contig:-NODE-827-length-27413-cov-40.469990_pt1 | contig 27413 bp, 17 predicted proteins | sample MGYA00241904_ERZ509172 | MGnify/ENA primary metagenome ERZ509172 (study PRJEB26280, sample SAMEA2338795) | human gut metagenome | biome: human gut; feature: human-associated habitat; material: faeces...
GGCATTTCCCTGCGCACGGCCACGGTCGTGGCGCAGATCACGATCGTCATCCCGCCGCCCAACGTGACCGGCATGCTCCACATGGGGCACATGCTCAACAACACGTTGCAGGACGTGCTGATCCGCCGTGCCCGCATGTCGGGCAAAAACGCCTGCTGGGTGCCGGGCATGGACCACGCGTCGATCGCCACGGAGGCGAAAGTCGTGGCGATGCTGCATGAAAAGGGCATCGAGAAGTCGTCGCTTTCGCGCGAGGAATTCCTCGAATACGCCTGGGAGTGGAAGGAAAAATACGGCGGCATGATCCTCAAGCAGCTGCGCAAGCTGGGCGCCTCGTGCGACTGGGAGCGCACCTGCTTCACGATGGACGAACCCCGCACCGAGAGCGTCATCAAGGTATTCTGCGACCTTTACGAGAAGGGCAAGATCTACCGCGGCGTACGCATGGTCAACTGGGATCCCGCGGCGCAGACAGCGCTGTCGGACGAAGAGGTGGTATTCAAGGAGTCGCACGGCAAGCTCTACTACCTGCGCTACCTGGTCGAAGGCTCGGACAAGGCGGTCATCGTCGCCACGACGCGCCCCGAAACGATCCTGGGCGACACGGCGCTGTGCGTCAACCCCAACGACCCGCGCTACGGCTGGCTACCGGCCGGGGCGCGCGTCATCGTACCGCTGGTGAACCGCGCAATCCCCGTAATCCGCGACGAATACGTCGATATCGAGTTCGGTACGGGCGCACTGAAAGTGACCCCGGCGCACGACGTGAACGACTACATGCTGGGCGAGAAATACAACCTCGAGGTGATCGACATCTTCAACGATGACGGCACGATCAACGACAAAGTGGGGCTGTACGTCGGCATGGATCGTTTCGACGTCCGCAGGAAGATCGAAGGCGACCTGGCGGCAGCCGGCCTGCTGGAGAAAACCGAGGATTACACCAACAACGTGGGCTATTCGGAGCGCACGGGCGTGGCCATCGAGCCCAAACTCTCGATGCAGTGGTTCCTCTCGATGGAGCAGCTGGCCGAACCGGCGACGAAGGCCGTCATGGAAGACGCGATCCGCTTCGTGCCCGAGAAATACAAGAACACCTACCGCCACTGGATGGAGAACATCAAGGACTGGTGCATCTCGCGCCAGTTATGGTGGGGCCAGCGCATCCCGGCCTGGTACCTGCCCCAAGGCGGCTTCGTAGTGGCCCCGACGGCTGGGGAGGCACTCGAAAAGGCGCGCGCGAAAACCGGCGACGCCTCGTTGCAGCCATCCGACCTCAGACAGGACGACGACGTGCTGGACACGTGGTTCTCGTCGTGGCTGTGGCCGATTTCGGTCTTCGACGGCATCCGCAACCCCGGCAACAGGGAGATCAGCTACTACTACCCCACCAACGACCTGGTGACGGGCCCCGACATCATCTTCTTCTGGGTGGCGCGCATGATCATGGCGGGTTACGAATACCGCGGCGAAAAACCCTTCGGCAACGTCTATTTCACGGGCATCGTCCGCGACAAGATCGGCCGCAAGATGTCCAAGCAGCTGGGCAACTCGCCCGACCCGCTCGACCTGATCGCCAAATACGGCGCCGACGGTATGCGCATGGCGATGCTCATCTCCTCATCGGCCGGCAACGACGTGATGTTCGACGAGGCGCTCTGCGAACAGGGACGCAACTTCGGCAACAAGATATGGAACGCCTACCGCCTGGTGAACGGCTGGTCGGCGGACGGCAAGGCCGCACAGGACGAGAACAACCGCCTGGCTGTCGAATGGTTCCGCCAGACGCTCGGCGTCGCTTTGCGCCAGATCGCCGACGATTTCGGTTGCTACCGCATTTCGGAGGCGTTCAAGACGGCCTACAAGCTCTTCTGGGACGATTTCAGCGGCCTGTACCTCGAGATGGTGAAACCCGCCTACGGGCAGCCGATCGACGCGCCGACGTTCGAAGCCACACGCACGTTCTTCGATTCCCTGATGCGCGTGCTGCACCCCTTCATGCCCTTCGTGACGGAAGAGATCTGGCAAGACCTCGCCCCGCGCAAAGAAGGCGAGTCGATCACCGTCGCCCCGATGCCCCAGCCGGCCGAAGCCGACGGGCAATTGCTGGCGCGGTTCGAACTGGCCCGGGAGGTGATCTCCTCGGTGCGCAACGTCCGCAACCAGAAGAACCTGCCGCAGAAGGAGGCGCTGACGCTCAAGGTGATCGCCGACGAGAACTACCCGGCCGAGTACGCCCCCGTGATGCGGAAAATGGCCAACCTGACGGCCATCGAGACGGTGACGGAGAAAGACCCGGCGGCCGCAGCGTTCATTGTCAAGACGACGCAATACTTCGTGCCGATGGCGGGCAAGATCGACGCCGAAGCGGAACGACGCAAACTGACGGACGAACTGGCCTACCAGGAAGGGTTCCTCGCGAGCGTGATGAAGAAGCTCTCGAACGAGCGTTTCGTGCAGTCGGCCCCCGGGAAGGTGGTGGCCAACGAACGGGCCAAGCAGGCCGACGCCGAGGCCAAGATCGCGGCCATCAAGGCGCAACTGGAAGCCCTCTCGTAAACAAGGACGGACATGCCCTGTCCCGAATTCCCGAGGGGTTGGGACAGGCATTCCCCTCAGCGGCCACGCCGCAGACGAACCACACCCGCGCCGCAGGGCCGGGTTTAACGACGACACGATTTGCCGACAATCACCATATACACGGACGGTTCAGCGCTCGGGAACCCCGGGCCGGGAGGCTACGGCGCGGTACTCCTTTCGGGGCGGCACCGCAAGGAGCTGTCGCAGGGATTCCGCCTGACGACCAACAACCGCATGGAGCTCATGGCCGTCTGCGTGGCGCTCGAGGCGCTCAAGTTCGACGAGTCGGACGTCACCGTGTATTCCGATTCGAAATACGTCGTGGATGCCGTGACGAAAGGCTGGGTCTTCGGCTGGGTGAAAAAACAGTTCGCCGGTAAGAAAAACCCCGACCTGTGGATGCGCTTCCTGCGCGTGTACCGGCATCACAATGTCCGCTTCGTCTGGGTCAAGGGGCACGCCGACACGGTGGAGAACAACCGCTGCGACCAACTGGCGGTCGCTGCCGCCAACGACAAGGCGCATTTACTGGAAGATACGGGTTACGAACCCTGAAAAGGGGCGGACGGCATGTCCGCCCCTTCGTTTTTTAGGTTCTAAATTCCCCGGAACTTCGCACTTTTAAGCCGGGAGTTCAGAATTTCACATTATTATTTCTATCTTTGTCCCGATTATCACATAACCTGCAAATAATCCGCCCGTAATGTTTAAAATATACATGAGGCTCCTGGGTTTCGCCCGACCCATCCGCAAATACGCCATCCCCTATTTCTTCTACTCACTTTTCTACGCGCTGTTCAATTCGCTCACGTTCCTGCTGATCATGCCGATCCTCAAGACGATGTTCGATGCGGATTACACGTTCGTATACGTGGAGAAGCTCCCCCCGCTGGCGTTCAACCAGGAATACCTGACGGCACTGTTCAACTTCACCTATTCGCACCTGTTCACCGAATACAACCCCGAAAACGTCCTGCTGCTGCTGGCCATCGTCACCATTTTCGTGAGCCTGCTGAGCAACCTGTTCCGCTACATGGGGGCCTGGACGGTCGAGAACATGCGCACCCGCACCCTGCAGCGCATGCGCAACGAGATGTTCTCCAAAGTCGTGGACATGAACGTGGGCTATTTCAGCGACCAGCGCAAGGGCGACATCATCTCGAAGATCACTTCGGACGTCGGCGTGGTGCAGTTCTGCATCACCAACACATTGCAGGTAGCTTTCCGCGAGCCGTTCCTCATCATCGGTTATACGGTCATGATGGTCGCCATCTCGTGGGAGCTGGCACTCTTCTCGGTGCTTTTCCTGCCCGTCGTGGCACTGATCATCGGCAGCATCGTCAAGCGCCTGCGCCATCCCGCGCGGACAAGCCAGCAGCGCATGGGCGAACTGGTCTCGACGCTCGACGAATCGCTGTCGGGCATCAAGGTCATCAAGAGCTACAATGCCACGGGATACGTCAAGCAGAAATTCTACGACCTGAGCGAAGACCTGGCGCGGCTGACCCTTTCGATGGCCCGCCGCCAGCAGCTGGCTTCGCCGATGAGCGAATTCCTGGGCATCTCGGCCGTAGGCGTCATCCTGGTATTCGGCGGTTCGCTCGTATTCAAGGACGCGCTCAGCCCCGAAGGCTTCATCGCCTTCATCGCCATGTTCTCGCAGATAACGCGTCCGGTGCGCACGTTCATCGACCAGTTCTCCAACATCAACCAGGGTATCGCCGCCGGCGAACGCATCTTCTCGATCATAGACGCCCAAAGCGAGATACAGGACAAACCCGGGGCGATCGAACTCGACGGGCTGAAAGACAAGATCGAATTCCGCGACATCCACTTCTCGTACGACGGCAGCCGCGAGGTGATCGAAGGCATCTCGTTCGAGATCAAACGCGGCGAAACCGTGGCCCTGGTAGGCCCTTCGGGCGGCGGCAAGTCGACCCTCAGCGAACTCATACCGCGTTTCTACGACGTAAAGGCGGGAGACATCCTGATCGACGGGGTTTCGGTGCGCGACTACACGCAGGACAGCCTGCGCGCCCACATGAGGGTCGTGGCGCAGGACACCGTGCTTTTCAACGACACCATCGAAGGCAACATCGCCATGGGCAAGGCCGGGGCCACGCACGAAGAGATCGTCGAGGCTGCCCGGATCGCCAATGCAGACTGCTTCATACAGGAAGCCCCCGAAGGCTACCAGACCAACATCGGCGACCGGGGCGTCAAACTCTCGGGAGGCCAGCGCCAGCGGCTTTCGATCGCACGCGCCGTACTGAAGAACCCCGAGATACTGATCCTCGACGAGGCCACCTCGGCACTCGATACGGAGAGCGAAAAACTCGTGCAGGATGCCCTCAACAAGCTGCTCGTCGGCCGCACGTCGGTGGTTATCGCCCACCGCCTGTCGACGATCCACAACGCCGACAAGATCATCGTCGTCGACCACGGCCGCGTGGCCGAGCAGGGCACCCACACCGAACTGCTCGCAAAGGGCGGCATCTATGCCAAACTGATCGAATTGCAGTCGTTCGACTAAAAATGCCGGCATGTACCGATGAGAGGCGAAAAGGAAAAAATGCTGGCGGGCGAATGGTTCGACCCGCATGATGCGGAGCTGACGGCCGACCGCGACCGTGCCACGCGCCTGATGCATCGCCTCAACGTCGAATGCTGCGGCCATGACGACAACTACCGCGCCACGCTCGGGGAATTATGCCCCAACGTGCGGGGGTTCATCCGCGAACCTTTCCACTGCGACTACGGCTACAACATCCACATGGGCGAAGGTTCCTTCGTCAATTTCGACTGCGTCTTCCTCGACCTGGCACCGATACGCATCGGCTGCGGGACGCTCATAGGCCCCAAAGTGCAGCTGCTCACGGCGCACCACCCGTTCGACGCCGCAACACGCGGAACGGCCCTCGAAGCAGGCAAGCCCATCGTCATCGGCGACCACTGCTGGCTGGGCGGCGGGGTGATCGTATGCCCGGGCGTCACGATCGGCGACAGGGCGGTCATCGGGGCAGGGTCGGTCGTCACCCGAGATATCCCGGCGGATTCGGTCGCGGCAGGCAACCCTGCACGCATCATCCGGACGCTCTAAATATCCCCTGACATCCTTTTGCGCCATGTTCACACCCTACACACCGAATTTCCAATCCCTGATGCTCATGCTGGACGCCGCCCACATGGGTTGGTGGAAGGCGAATTTCCAGACCGGAGAACTGTATGTCTCCGAATATATCGCCAGGCTGCTGGGGCTCGACGGCGACAAAATCCGGATCGGCCAACTGACGCACCTGATCCGTGAAGACTACCGGATGCCGATCCACAACGAGTTCATGGCGCTCAAGGTCGGCAGCAAATTCGACAGGACATTCCCGGTCGAACTTCCCGAGGGCGAAGTCTGGCTCCATGCCCAGCTCGTCGGACGGCAGACCGACCCCGATACGGGCACGCACCTTTTCGGCTACATGCAGCGCGTCCCCGTGCACGACCGGCGCGAAGCCGAAATCCTGACGCTCGAAAACAACTACCACACGGTCGTGAAGGAGAACAAGCACATGGACGTGCTGCTCGACCACCTGCCGATCGGGTATTTCCGCATCCGGCTGCTTTACGACAGCGACGGACGCGCCATCGACTACCTTTTCCTCTCGGTCAACCGCGCAGCGCAGCAAATCGTGGGGATAGCGCCGGACGCATATACCGACAAGACGGCGCGTGAAGCCGGCCTGCCCGTCGATGCCCATATCGACAAGCTCGCGCACATCCGCATCGGCGACTACAAGGTTTGCGAATGGTTCGCGGAAAAGACCAGGCGGCATTGCCGCAGTTTCCTGTACAATACGCCCAACGACGAAACCGAGCTCGTGATCCTCACGCTCGACATCACCGACGCCGTAACGGCGCACAAGGCACTGGATGAGCAGGAAAAACTGTTGCGCAACATCATCCAGAACGCCCCCGTCGGCATCGAGATCTACAACCACCGGGGACGGCTCATCGACATCAACACCTGCGACCTGGAAATGTTCGGGGTGAAAGATCCCGGCAAAATACGCGGGCTCAACCTGTTCGACAACCCCAATTTCCCGGAGGAGACGAAAATCCGCATCCAGCACGGCGAAAGTGCGGATTTCACCGCCCGTTACGAGTTCGGGAAACTCGACGGCTACTACGAAAGCACGCGCCCGGGGCATTTCGACTGGACGGGGGCGCATACGCTGCCTGTACGACGACCGGGGCGAACTCACCCACTACCTGCTCATCAATATCGACAACACCGAATTGCGGCAGATACAGAACCGGGTCTCGGAATTCGAAGCCCTGTTCCGCATCATCTCCGAATATGCCCAGGTAGGATATGCCAACTACAACCTCTACAACAAAGAGGGCTATGCGCAAAACGTATGGCTGCGCAACTACGGGGAAGCCGACTCGGCGCAGATCGGCGACGTGATCGGCAAATACCGCCACATCCACCCCGAAGACCGCAAAATCCTGCTCGATCTGCTGGCGCGCTTCTCTGCGGGTGAAGTGCAGTCGGCAACGGCCATCTGCCGCGTGCTGCACGACGACGGCCGGAAAACCTGGATCAAGACCCACCTCATCTGCCGGGACTACCGCCCCGGGGAACAGATCATCGACATGCTGGGGATCAATTACGACATCACGGCACTCAAGCAGACCGAACAGGAGCTGATCGCCGCCAAGGAGCGCGCCGAGGAGTCCAACAAGCTCAAATCGGCCTTCCTGGCCAACATGAGCCACGAAATCCGCACGCCGCTCAACGCGATCGTAGGCTTTTCGGAACTGATGGCTACGGAGGCCGACCCCGACCAGCGCAAAGAGTTCGCCGACCTGATCCTGACGAACAACACCCTGTTGCTGCAAATCATCTCCGACGTACTCGACCTGGCCCGGATCGAATCGGGACGCATAGAGATCGTCCGCACGGAATTCGACGCCCGCGACTTTTGCCGCGAGGTGGCCGAGACATTCCGCCTGCAAGTGGCCGAAGGGGTCGTCCTGCGGCTGGAAGACGACCTGCCCCGGTTCCCGCTCGAGGGTTACAGGCAGGGGCTGCACCAGATACTCGGCAACTTCATGCGCAATGCCGTGAAATTCACGACAAAAGGTTCGATAACGATCGGGTTCTCGCAACGCCCGGGATGGGTGCGGTTCTACGTCCGCGATACGGGCATCGGCATCCCCGAGGAGGAGCGCGCCAAGATTTTCGACCGTTTCTACAAGGTCGACACCTTCACGCAGGGCACCGGGCTCGGGCTGCCGATCTGCAAGAACATCGCCGAACAGCTCGGCGGCCGTATCGGCGTCGATTCCGCCGTCGGCGCGGGGTCGTGCTTCTGGGTCGAAATCCCGGCCGGGGAATAGCCCGCGCCGGACAGATGCCGCCACGGACGGAATGGGCGCAATTTTGCGTGCTTTTCAAATCTTTTTTATATCTTTGCAAGTTGTCGGAAAAAGAGTAGTCTTTTCGGCACTTCCGGCCATGCCGGCGTACGACCCCGAACGAAATAAAAAACACATATACCATGAAATTCAATGAGTATAAAGGCCTCGACCTGGCCCAGATAGCCGCCGACGTGCTCGGCGAATGGGACGCCCGCGACACATTCCACAAGAGCATCACCACGCGCGAGGGGCACCCCGCGTTCGTATTCTACGAAGGCCCCCCGTCGGCCAACGGGATGCCCGGCATCCACCATGTCATGGCCCGCACGATCAAGGACGTCTTTTGCCGCTACAAGACGCAGCAGGGGTATCTCGTGCACCGCAAGGCGGGCTGGGATACGCACGGGCTTCCCGTGGAGCTGGGCGTCGAAAAGAAGCTCGGCATCACCAAGGAAGACATCGGCAGGAAGATTTCGATCGAGGAGTACAACCGCACCTGCCGCGAGGCCGTCATGGAATTCACGGGGGCGTGGGAAGACCTGACCCGCAAGATGGGGTACTGGGTCAACATGGACGATCCGTACATCACCTACGACAACAAATATATCGAAACCCTGTGGTGGCTGCTCAAACAGCTTTTCGACAAGGGGCTGCTCTATAAGGGCTATACGATCCAGCCCTACTCGCCGGCGGCGGGCACGGGGCTTTCGACGCACGAGCTAAACCAGCCGGGCTGCTACCGCGACGTGAAGGATACGACATGCACGTCGCAGTTCACGATCATCCGCGACGCGAAAAGCGAAAAGCTCTTCGGCGACACCGAAGGGCCGCTCTATTTCCTGGCATGGACGACCACGCCGTGGACCTTGCCTTCGAACACCGCGCTGGCCGTAGGCCCCGCGATCGAATACGTCAAGGTCAAGTGCCGCAACCCCTACACCGAAGAGCCGCAGACGGTCATCCTCGCCAAAGACCTCGTCGCATCGTACTTCACCAAGAAGATGGAGGGAACCTACCAGATCACGGGAGAAAGCTGGATGGGGCCCGAACTGGAGGGCATCCGTTACGAGCAGCTGATCCCCTGGGTAAAGCCGATGGGCGACGCGTTCCGCGTGATCATAGGCGACTATGTGACTACGTCGGACGGTACGGGCATCGTGCACATCGCACCGACGTTCGGCGCCGACGACGACCGCGTGGCACGCATCGCGGGCATCGCCCCCCTGTTCATGGTAGACAAGGCCGGCAAAAACCAGCCGATGGTCGACAAACAGGGCAGGTTCTTCAGGCTCGAAGACCTCGACCCGGCATTCGTCGAGCAGAACGTCGACGTCGAAAAATACAAGGAGTATGCGGGCCGCTACGTCAAGAACGCCTACGACCCGGAGATCGCCTGCGATGCCGAGACGACGCTCGACATCGACCTGGCCGTGATGCTGAAAGCCCAGAACAAGGCATTCAAGATCGAAAAGCATACCCACTCCTACCCCCACTGCTGGCGTACGGACAAGCCGGTGCTCTACTACCCGCTCGATTCGTGGTTCATCCGCACCACGGCGCTGCGCGAGCGGATGATCGAGCTGAACAAGACGATCCGCTGGAAACCCGAATCGACCGGGACGGGCCGTTTCGGCAAATGGCTCGAAGGGCTGGTGGACTGGAACCTTTCGCGCTCGCGCTTCTGGGGCACTCCGCTGCCGGTATGGGCTACGGAGGATTACTCGGAACTGAAGTGCATCGGTTCGATCGGGGAGCTGATGGGCGAGATCGAAAAGTCGATCGCCGCGGGCTTCATGAAGGAGAACCCCTACAAGAATTTCAAGGTCGGCGACATGTCGAAGGAGAACTACTCGACCCGCAATATCGACCTGCACCGTCCCTATGTGGACAATATCGTACTCGTGTCGTCGAAAGGCGAGCCGATGAAGCGCGAAAGCGACCTGATCGACGTGTGGTTCGACTCGGGTGCCATGCCGTACGCGCAGCTGCACTATCCGTTCGAGAACGACGGCGAGTATTTCAAGTCGGTCTACCCGGCCGATTTCATCGCCGAAGGCGTCGACCAGACGCGCGGCTGGTTCTTCACGCTGCATGCCATCGCCTCGATGCTCTTCGACTCGGTAGCCTTCAGGAACATCATTTCGAACGGGCTGGTGTTGGACAAGAACGGCAACAAGATGTCGAAGCGCCTGGGCAACGGCGTCGACCCGTTCGAGGTACTCGCAACCTACGGGGCCGACGCCACGCGCTGGTACATGATCTCCAACTCGCAGCCGTGGGACAACCTCAAGTTCGACAAGGACGGCGTGGACGAAGTACGCCGCAAGTTCTTCGGGACGCTCTATAACACCTACTCGTTCTTCGCGCTCTACGCCAATGTGGACGGATTTACGGGCAAGGAGCCGGAAGTCCCCGTGGAGAAGCGACCGGAGATCGACCGGTGGATCATTTCGCTGCTCAATACGCTCGTCAAGGAGGTAACCCGCTCGCTCGAGGATTATGACCCGACCCCGGCGGCACGCGCCATCCAGGAGTTCGTGGGCGAAAACCTCTCGAACTGGTACGTGCGCCTGAACCGCAAGCGCTTCTGGGGCGGCGGTATGAACGAGGACAAACTGGCGGCCTACCAGACGCTCTACACCTGCCTGGAGACCGTTTCGATGCTCGCGGCACCGTTCGCACCCTTCATCTCCGACCGCATCTTCCGCGACCTGAATGCCGTCAGCGGCCGCCACGCGGACGAGTCGGTACACCTCTCGACCTTCCCGAAGGCCGACGAAAAGCTGATCGACGCCGACCTGGAGGAGATGATGTCCCTGGCACAGCGCGTATCGTCGATGGTGCTCGCCCTGCGTCGCAAGGTGTCGATCAAGGTGCGCCAGCCGCTCACCAGAATTCTCATCCCGGTGCTCGACCCGGCCATGGCACAGCATATTTCGGCCGTGAAGAACCTCATCATGAACGAGGTGAACGTCAAGCAGGTCGAACTGATCGAGGACACCACGGGCATCATCACCAAGCGCATCAAGCCCAACTTCAAGACGCTGGGCCCGCGCTACGGCAAATACATGAAGCAGATCGCCGCCATGACGGCGGAGTTCTCGCAGGAGCGTATCGCCCAGATCGAAGCCGCGGCCCAGACCGTACTCGACCTGGGGGATGAAAAAATCACCGTGACCCCGGCCGATTTCGAGATCACCTCGGAGGACATGCCGGGATGGCTGGTAGCATCGGAAGGCAAACTTACCGTAGCGCTGGACATTACGCTGACGGAAGAGCTCCGGGCGGAAGGCGTGGCACGCGAGTTGATAAACCGCATCCAAAATATCCGTAAGGACTCGGGATTCGAGGTGACGGACAAGATCCGCGTCGAGATCGAACAGAAGGAGTTCGTAGCCGGCGCGATCGCCAAATATGCCGGATATATCGCATCGCAGACGCTCGCCGTCGAGGTGAAAGCGGCCGCACGGCCCGAGGGAGGCGTGGTCGTGGATTCGGATGTCGACGACGAGCCGATCCGGATCGCCGTAACACGCATCTGACGGGCGAACAAGGGCGGCAAAACCGCTTCGGGAACGGCAAATGCGTCTTGCTGAGAACGATATAAAGGGTGCGTCCGGACGATATCGTATATAACGATATAAAATTTGGTGTTTACGGAAAAATTGTTTAATTTTACATAAAACCAACAAGGAGAAGACGACTATGGCAGACGAAAGAACCAGATACAGCGACGCCGAACTCGAGGAGTTCAAGCAGCTCATCCTGAAAAAGCTTGAGAATGCGCGCGCGGACTATGAGCTGCTGCGCGCCACTATCACCCACACGGCCGATAACGACACGGAGGATACCTCCCCGACGTTCAAAGTCCTCGAAGAGGGCGCAGCGACCCTCTCGAAAGAGGAGAGCGGACGTCTGGCGGCACACCAGATGAAATTCATACGGAACCTGGAGATGGCCCTCGTGCGCATCGAAAATAAGACCTACGGCATCTGCAAGACGACCGGCAAGCTCATCCCCAAGGAGCGGCTGATGAAAGTGCCGCATGCCACCGAGTGCATCGAAGCCAAAGAGGGGCGCAGGTAAACCTGCAATCCGGATATGACAGAAAAAAGACGACTTTCGGGGTCGTCTTTTTTATTCGGGCCCGGCCGTCTGTCCCGGCACATGCCCGCCGACAGGCAGCCGCTATGTCAGCCGCAACGGCTGCTGGATCGACAGTCTTCACAACAGCCGCAATGACAGCTGCCTTAGCAGGTGCATTGTCAGTCTCAACGGCAGGGCAGACCGGCACCCGAAACCTCCCGTTTTTTGCCAAGGGTAACTCCTACGGGCCAGAAACTGTATTTTAGCAGGTTCAGGCGCACTTTTTCATCAAAAAATACGTTATCTTTGACGATATGTATCGCCGGATTTGCATACTCGTGCTGACCCTCCTCGCTGCGCAAAGCGTCTGTTTCGCCCGCACGGTCAATCCCGGCATGCGGGCGCCGGACAGGGTTTCCCCCGGCGGATTCTCCCCCGACAGCCTGAACACGGCGACCTCGGAGCGCAACCAGCGCCTTTACGACAGCATACAATCCAAAACCAACCGCCGCGCAGTTCCGCGCATGCTTTACAGGATGCTCTTCGTCAAACCCGTACTCGATACGACGATGAACGGGCGCGTATTGGACGAAAGCAGGCTGCTGGAACCTTACGCCGGGAAAACCGTAGGCGACATCACCATCGAGCGCATGATGCCGTTCGACTCATGCGGCAACTGGTTCGAGCGCGCAGGCAACAAAACCCACATGCTGACCCGCGAACGGGTTATCCGGCGCGACCTGCTGTTCAAGCCGGGCGACAAGTTCGATCCCCAGCTGGTCGTGCGCAACAAGCAACTGCTGCGTTCGCGCCCCTACATCTCCGATACCGAGGTGATCATCGTACCCGACTCGCTCGATTCGACGCGCGTGAACATGGTCATCCGCGCGCGCGACAGCTGGACGATCAGCATCGACGCAGGCATACACGGCGAAGGGCGCACCATGGTCGGGCTTTCGGACGCCAACATTTTCGGCACGGGCAACACCCTGAAAATCAAGACCAATTTCAGCCGCAGGGATTTCTCCTACGGCGGCAACATCGTGGAATACAAAATCCCCAACGTGCTGGGGACATTCTACACGGCCGACTTCTCGGCAGGCCGGGACTTCTACAACTCGGAGCTGAACCTCGGGCTGCGCAAGGAGTTCATCCGGCCGACGGACTACGAAATAGGCCTCACGTACAGCGACATAAAATCGAAGCGCTACATGGTCGACCTCGACACCTCGCTGCTCGTGAAAGTCCGCAACCTCGACGTATGGGGCGGCAAATCGCGCTACATCCGCTCCATAAACTCGAGCGTCTTCCTGACGGGCCGTTACAGCTATGCCCGGTTCAGCCGCCGCCCGCCCGTCACGGCCGACTATAACCCGGCACTGCACGATTACGACGCCATGCTCTTCGGCGGCGGCCTCTACCGGGAAAAATTCTACACGGCGAACATGGTTTACGGGTTCGGTACCCGCGAGTATCTGGCGACGGGTTACAAAGCCGAGCTGGTGAGCGGCTATTCGTGGGGAGAGTTCAACGACGAGATGTACCTCGGCATGTCTTACCAGACAGGCGGCTTCCGGGGGATGGGCTACATCATGGGCGGCTTTACGCTGGGAAGCTACATCGACCTCAAAAGCGGCATGTGGCGCCACAGTGCCGTCGACGTAGACCTGAAGTGGTTCTCGAACCTGTTTCTGTTCCGGCGCAGCCGCATCCGCCAGTTCCTGGCGTTCAACTACACGCAAGGCTGGAACCGGGGCGAAGGCAGCGACGAAATGATCCGCTTCACCCACGACAACGGGTTGCAGGCGCTCAAAGAGTACGTCACCGGAACCAACCGCATGATCCTCAACACGGAAACGGTGGTCTTCACCCCCTACCAGCCCCTCGGGTTCCGCATCGCGGTTTTCGGATTCGCGGACTTCGGGCTGATCGGCTATTCGCCCAATATCTTCAAGAACGATTTTTTCACCTCGTTCGGGCTGGGTGTACGGCTCAGGAACGAGCGGCTCGTATTCAACACGGTGCAGATCCGCCTGGGAATCGCATTCGGCAAACGCGGGCTGGTCGAGAGCGAATATTTCCGCCTGTCCAACGCCACACGCGTCGAACAGTACCGCTACCGCCCCACCCGCCCTGAGATCGTAGGGTTCAAGTAAGCGCAACGCGCCGCAACAGGCCCGCAAGCGAAAGCCGCAGGCATGAAAAAACGGAGGCCGCGGCCCCCGTTTTCGCCATACCCCGCCCGGGGAGCGTCATTGCTCGACGATCTGTCCCGTCTCGTCGATCGTCAGCACCCGGTCATATTGTTTGACCTTTGCCCTGAAATCGTGGAAATCTTCGGCCTCCTGGTACTTGCAGGGGACGACTTCGTTCCCCTGCCGGTCGATATACCCGTACCCGAGCCCCTTGACGAAGACGCGCGCCAACCCGCAGCTGAACGGATAGGCCTCGTGATACTTGAGCGGCACGATCAACTGGCCGTTCGTGGCGATATAACCCCAGCGGGCATCGTAGAAATCTTCGGAATTGGTGCCGAAACGCATCACGGCGGCACGCATCTCGCTGAACTCGGCGGCATCGTCCCACTTGGCGGGGATCACTTCACGCCCCTCGGTGTCGATATAGCCGCAACGAGGCTCCATACCTTGGAAATTCATGCCGTAGAGGTCGGTATTGAAAGGCGCCAGCCCGTCGTTGAACCTGCCGATGCGTTTATAGCGGAACGAGCTGACCTCACCGCCGTTGCGGTCGACGAGCCCGAAATTGACATTGTTGTAGCTCACCACGGCCACCCCGCCCGAGAAGGGCCGCGCCACGGAGAAACGGGGCGAAATAGCCACATTCCCCTTGACATCGACATACCCGTAATTGCCGAACTGCTCCAGCCTGAACGCTGCGAGCCCCTCGCCCGGGGTGTCGAGGTAGTAATAGCGGCACGGGATCGTCTCGTGCCCCAGCGTGTCGATAAGTCCCCACTGGCCGCCGTAGGGCTCGTCGCGCAGCACCATGCTGCCGCCGTAGTTCGTCCGGGCATAGCCATCCTTGAAATCGGAAATATAAGAGAAGAAACAAGGCAGCACCTCACGCCCGTCAGCACCGAGGAAGCCATGTTTGCCGTCGCTCGTCACGGGGATCAGCCCGTAGGCGTTCGGCTCGCCGATCAGGTTATAGGCACAAGGGACTATCACCTCGCCGTCTTGGCGCAGGATGCCCCATTTACCGTCGCGCAGGACACGCATCCAGCCCCGTTCGTCGGGTTCGCCGATCTCGGAATAAAGGCAGGGGATGATGGTTTTCCCCGTTTTGTCGATACGTCCCCAGAGCTCGCCGGCCTGCACCCAGGCCATGCCGTCGTCGAACGCCCCGGCCACCGTAAATTGCGGAGCCACGACCGCCCGGCCTGCGGTATCTATATAGCCCCACAGCCCTTCGGGCTCCTGCACGGCGGCCAGTCCGTCGTCGAAACTCCGGGCATCGGCATAACGGCATTCGATGACCAGCCGTCCCGTCCCGTCGACATACCCCCAACGGCCGACCCCTTCGTTGATATCGAGCACCGCAGCACGGTTATCGTTCACGGATCCGACCTCGGCATATTTGGCCGTGCGCTGCTCGAATGTCCGGCCGCATGAAACGAACATTGCGACCGTAAGAAAAAATAGCAGGCGTTTCATAGCTTCTGTTTTGTATTTTACATGCAAAGATAACTTTTTCCCTCCTAATTCTGCAAGTTTCACGCCCGTATCGCATGGCCGACGAAAAAACCCGGGCGGCAGAACCGTCCCGGGCACGAACTTTTTATATATACTTATGGCCTGATTATTTTTTCTTGGTCGTAATCTCGATGACACCGTTGCGGGCTTTTCTGCCGTATTTCTCGACCGCCGAGGCATCTTTGAGTATGGACATGTTCTCGATCCGGCCGGGATCCAGCCCCTCCAATTTCTTGAGATCCCTACACACCTTGCCGTCGATCACGAGAAGAGGTTCCTTTCCCTTTTCAAACGGCGCCTTGCCCGATCCGCGGATCACGATCGTGCTGCTCTTCAGCGTACCGGCATCCTCCGTCTGTCCCATATGTTCGGCGACCTTGCGACGGGCCTCGACGCCGGCTGCCGTCGACCCGGCCTCGGCAGCTTTCGCCAGGGCAGCCTGTACCCGGGGGTCGGCCAAATGCTCCTGCGCCTGCTGAATCTGCTTCTGCGCCTCTTTCCACTCGTCGCTGGCCATATACTTGCGCACGGCCTCCTCCTGCTCGCGGACGGCTGCGAGTTGCGCGGCAGACAGCTTGCGGGCCGAAGAGAGCTCTTTCTGTGCCCTGTCGAGTTCGGCCTGTGCCTTTTTCCACTCCTCGCCCGACATATATTCGCGGGCAGCCTCCAGTCCGGCACGGGCGGCCTTCATCCCTTCCTCTGCGGCTTTGAGCCCGGCTTCCGCAGCCTGGGTCGCGTGCCTCGGCGACAATCCGTCAACCTGCACCGCGTCCGGTTGCGCCTTTATGACGGTCACGCCGCCGTCGTCGGTGACGGTCACCCGGCTCTGGCTGACGACAGTCTTCTTCCCGTCGCTGCCGGTAACGGACACGACACTGCCATGGGTTTTCGCACCGGCGTCCATCCCGGCCTTATCCCGGGGCACCGTCGAGCTGCCGATCACTCTGACATCCGACATTTTCCCGGAACCACGCACCACGACCTTGGCAGAGCCGTCCTCGACGTCGACCGAATAATCCTGCGCACCGCCGGCGGCATCCTTCGTCGAAACGACCACTACGCCGTTCTTGCCTTTCTCGCCGTACAGGGCCTCTGCCGAAGCGTCCTTGAGTACCGTTATGGAAGCGATCCGGTCGGGCGACAGCGACTCTATCGACTCCGCTTCGAGGCCGTCGACCACGAAAAGCGGCTTGCCGGATTTTCCGTCCGAAGAGTAAAAATTCGTCCCTTCGATGCGGATCGAAACATTTTCTTTTTTACCTTTGTCATCAGGAAAAACATAGGCGGTGCGGGCGAACGCCCCGAGGGCAAGCCCCGTCAACGGCAGCAGGAAAAGCACCCTGGCCCCTGCCCACCGCGACGATCTTTTACGTAACATCATGGTAATACGGTTTTTAAGTTTACTGTGATTAAAGCTGTTGGCGACTGAGTACCACCTCCCGCCGGCAGCTTTCCTTATTAATAATAACTGGTATTGTCTGGCATCGACGCCGCTGTCCAGCACCGCCTCGTCGGCCTCGTATTCATGGATGGCGCGCAACTCACGGCGCAGGAGCCACATCGCAGGGTTGAACCATTGCAGGCACCCCGCAAGGTCGGTCACCAACAGGTCGAACGAGTGGCGCAGCCTCAGATGAGCCTTCTCATGCAGCACGATCGCCTCGCCGTTCTCGGCCAGATCCTTTTCCGACATCACGATATAGCGGTACCAGCTGAACGGAATGACCGGCTGGTCGGTGCGTACGAGCACGGAGCCGTCGCCCAGCCGCTCCCTGTGCCCCCGGCGGATCATGTGCAATACACCGCATACCGACCCGAGCGTCCATAACAACGCAGCGGCGGCTCCCGCAAGGAAAGCGGCCGTCGCCGCCTTATCCCACGGGAAAGGTTGGGATTCCGGCTCCGCGGACGGGGCGTAGCCCGCATCCTCCGTCACCGGGAGTTCCGGCATGGCCGGGAGTTCGCGGTAGACCGTAATGACACACAGCGGCAACACGAACGACAACACCATGGCTGCCAGCACCACGATCCGGTTCAGGCGGTGGAAGGTCTCACGGCTCAGCAGCAATTTGAAGAAAAGGTAGAACACCGCCAGGCAGGCGCCGACCTTCAGGCTGTATATCATCAGTGTGTACATGGCTAACGACGGTTTTGGGTTTCGATACGGTCGATCAGCTCGCGCAGTTCGTCGACCGAGATTTTTTCCTCCTCGACTAGGGCGGAAACGGCCCCGAGGTAGGAGTTCTCGAAATATTTGCTGATGACCCCGCCCAGCGTGCGGCGCGAAAATTCCTCCTCGGTCACCACCGGGTAATACTGGTAGGTGCTTCCGAAGGTATTGTGGGCGACATATCCCTTGGCTTCGAGTGCGCGCACCATGGTCGAAAGCGTATTGAAATGGGGCTTGGGTTCGGTGGCGAGCGCCACGAGCTCGCGTACGAAAAGCGGGCCGTGCTCCCAGAAGCAGCGCATCAGTTCCTCTTCCCTGCGTGTCAGTTTTTCCATCATACCGGTCTTGGTTTCTGTTATCCGCCCTGCTCCGATCGGCCGGCCGGGCTTACAGGAACAAAGGTAACTAAAAAAATTTTATTTGCAACTATTTTAAATAGTTTTCTAACTATATTTTTTAGTTTCGCAAAAAAATAGCGGAAATACCGGAAGGAAAAGGAGCCGGGAAAGGGCAGGTAGAGCAGGTAGAGCAGGGATAGGAAAGGTTGGGGAAAGGTTGGGGAAAGGTTGGGGAAAGTTGGGAAAGTTGGGAAAGTTGGGAAAGAAGATTTTACAGGCCGGCAGGCATGGAAGGGCCGGCAAGCCCAGGGGGGGGGTGAAGAGGGAGACAAAAAAGCCCCGGCTATTTCAGCCGGGGCATATGGATACGGGTACCAACGGGGATTAATCCTCGTCGCGGTACATGTGCTCTACGTAAACAGCGTGCTGCATCGCCTCGCGCTTGGCGATCGAAGGCTTGGTGAAATACTGGCGGCGGCGGAGTTCCTTCAGGACGCCCGTGCGCTCGTATTTACGTTTGAACTTCTTCAGGGCGCGTTCGATGTTTTCGCCCTCTTTTACCGGCATGATAATCATAGTAGTATTCTTTTTTTGTTTTTTTAATTTCGTCGTTTACTTAAATTCCTCCGGGGTTCGCATCACCTGATACCTCGCCCCATGTCGTGTCGTTGTCCGTATCGTCAGCCCCGCTTCGGGTACCGAACCGCAGGTAAGGAGCCAGCCGTGCTGCCTCTTCGCGGGTCAATATGTTGTCTTCAACCAATTCCTCAGCGGTACTCCAACCTCCTTTCAACTGTCTTGTTTTAAGTAATTTCCGAAGTTTCTGCGGCGGAATATACGGATGCCGCCTAAGGACTTTCGGGGTTGCAAAGTTAATATCAATTTTCCGAATTTCACAACTATCGCAGCAAATTTGTTTCAAAATTTTCTCATAATTGCGTTCCGTGATTCCCGGAACCTCTGCGAGTTGCTCCAAACGGACAAATCCGCCGAGCCTCGCGCGGTAGTTCATGATTGACACCACCGTCCGCGCTCCGATCCCCACCACACCGCGCAGCGTCGCGGAATCGGCCGTATTGATCTCCACGGGTTCGTCGACCGGCGCAGCTCCGCGCTCGGGAAAGATAATATAGGGTTCGAGCGCCGCAGCCACCGAATCGCTCACGACATAGCAGGCGCGCAACTCCTCCATGTCGTAGATCCCGCTCAGGTCGCGCCAGCGGATGAAGGCCTCGGCCTGCCGCTTGGACAACGCCCCGATGGCCCGCAGGTAACGCGCCCCCACGGTGTCGATGCGAAAGCGCGAGGGCGGCATGGGTTCGGGCACGACGCGTCCCGTACGATACTGCCGGGGCGCGATGGCATATTTGCGCCCGATACGGATATAGGGAGCCAGGCGGCGGTAGATCGAATCGCTGATGCCGTAGCAAAGCGTCACATCCTCCGGGATACGGAAGATCTTCCCCGCAGCGCGGTATTTCAGCAGGCTCACGGCTTCGTGCTTCGACAGGCCCAGCCGCCGAAGTCCGTCGTAGTCCACGGTATTGGGGTCGAACGGCCGCAGGTCAACCGAATCGGCCCGCCCTTCCATCTCCATCCCGGCCACAAAAGCTGCTTGGGGATCGGCCTTCGGACGCAGGAGCACGATGCCGCCTATAAGCAATCCCGCCAGCGGCAGGAATACCGCCACGGCGCGGATTTCACGGTCTGAAAAAAATTTTGCCATATGCAGAAACTATTTATCACCGGTCATCCCCCGGCAGGATGCCCTGAAAACAACCCCGGCGGCACGAAATGGGCTACGGTACCCGTCAGCCCCCCCTCAACGCCACTGCGCCCCGTCGGAGAGCAGCAGGCGGCGGTAACGCCGCGACGGCGAACCGACAAACGCCCCCAAGCCATATTCCGGCCAGCGGCGGTCGACCAAAGCGACAGTCGCTTCCGACGCGGTCACGACGTTCGGGAAACGGCCGGGGTTCTCCCCCGCCCCGGGGCGTTTGCTCCGGGCATCGATCACCAACGCCGCACCTTCCGTCCGCACATCACGCCGCGGATCGGTATTGGCCGCAGCGAGCCACAAAAGTTCGGCAGCCGTGAGTTCCGATGCTGCCGGGTCGAACACGGCGAGGTATTTCACCCCCGGCGGAACCGGCACTTCGGCGTCCGGCGCGGCGAAGGCGACCGCCACGCCCCATTTTTCGAGCAGGTCGGAGCGGTAGCCGGCCGGAAGGAGGGGCTGCCCGCCGTCACCCTGCCCGTCACAAGCCCCGGATATTGCGCCATCCGCTGCGGGACGCACGCCCTCGACACCCCGTGGGGGATCGGCAGGCACACGCGTTGCAGGCTCCTGCGGATTCACGCACCCGCCCCCGGTACCGCAGGCCGTAGCATCCAATGCAATTTTTCCGCCGAAGCCCGGCGTTGCCGTCGCGTGGTCGAGGACATCGAGAATCCCCTCGCTGCGGACTATGTCGCGCAGCGGGTCGAGGTTGCGCACGAGCCGCGCCAATGCATCCGTATCGCGCACGTCGGTCGCAGCCGGGACGACGAGCATGTATTTGTTGAACATCATCTGCCCGGCGCCCCACAGCGACTGGGCGACCTTCACGGCCTGTCCGGCATAGCGGCTGTCGATCGAAACGACGGCGATGTTATGCGCCGTTCCGGCCTCGGGCATCGTCATGTCGCGGATTTCGGGCTGCAGGGCCATGCGTATCGGCGCCAGAAATATCCGCTCCGTAGCCTGCGCGATACAGGCGTCCTCCTGCGGGGGAATCCCCACGACCGTGGCCGGGTATACCGCATCGCGCCGCCGCGTAAGGGCCGTGACGTGGAAAAGCGGATAACGGTCTTCGAGCGAATAGAACCCCGTATGGTCGCCGAAGGGGCCTTCGACGGCTTTCTCCTCCGCAGGGTCGACATAACCCTCGATCACGAAGTCGCAGTCGGCCGGGACATAAATATCGTTGGTGACGCACTTCACGAGTTTCACGGGACGGCGACGCAGGAACCCGGCCAGCAGGTATTCGTCCATATTGTCGGGCATCGGCGCCGTCGCGGCATAGGTATAGGCCGGATCGCCGCCCAGCGCCACCGACACGGGCATCCGCCGCCCGGCGCGTTTCCAGGCCTCGTAATGCCGGGCGCCCGTCTTGTGGATATGCCAGTGCATGCCTGTCGTACGGTCGTCGAAGAGCTGCATACGGTACATGCCGACGTTGCGCACGCCCGTCTGGGGATCGACCGTGTTCACCATTGGCAGGGTTACGAAACACCCGCCATCGGCCGGCCAGCACTTCAGGATCGGAAGCGCCGCGAGCGACGCCTCAGCACCCGTCTGCACGACCTGCTGGCATTCGCCCCGCCCCGACACCGTACGCGGGAACCAGCGGGACATCCCGGCCAGCAGCGGCAACGCCCGCAACTTGTCCGCGAACGACGGGCGCGGCGCCATGGCCTGCCGCAGCAATCCGTCGACCCGTTCCGAAAGTTCGCCGAGCGACCCGACACCCAGCGCCAGCGCCATGCGGCGCGCGGAACCGAACATGTTGGTCAGCACGGGAAACTCCGTGCCGGTATTTTCGAACAGCAACGCCTTGCCGCCGCCGGGCATTTTCGAAACCCGGTCGGTTATCTCGGCGATCTCCTCCATCGGCGACACCGGAGCCGCTATGCGGACAAGCTCACCCTCGCGCTCCAGCAGCGAGATATAGTCACTCAGGCTTCGGTGCATGCTCCAACGCTTTTTTCACCGACCCGTATTGCAGCAGCAACGCCCGTGCCTGCGCCTCGGAAAGGCCCGAAGCCTCGGCCACCATGCGCGTGCCGCGCCCCACGAGTTTATCGTTCGTCAACTGCATGTTAACCATGCGATTGCCCTCGACACGCCCCAGGCGGATCATCACGGCCGTCGACAGCATGTTGAGCATCAGCTTCTGTGCCGTGCCCGCCTTCATGCGGGTCGACCCCGTCACGAACTCCGGCCCCACGACCGCTTCGAGCGCATATTCCGCCTCGGCCGCCACGGGCGACGAGGGATTGCAGGTAATGGAGGCGGTCAACAGGCCGTGCTCCCGCGCCATGCGCAGGCCGCCGACCACATAGGGGGTGGTACCCGACGCGGCGATCCCGACCAGGATATCGTCCGCCGTGGGATGGTAGGGCGCCATGTCGCGCCAAGCCCCTGCGGTGTCGTCCTCGGCATTCTCCACGGCACGCCGCAGTGCACCGTCGCCGCCGGCGATCAGGCCGATGACCCTGTCGAACGGCACGCCATAGGTCGGGGGAAGCTCCGAGGCGTCCGTCACACCCAGCCTCCCGCTCGTACCGGCCCCGATGTAAAACATCCTCCCGCCGCGCTCCATGCGTTCGACGACCCGTTCCACGAGCCGTTCCATCACGGGGATGGTCTTGGCCACGGCCTCGTGGACGCGTGCGTCTTCGCGGTTGATGCCCGTCAGGATGTCGTGCACCGACATCCGCTGTAAATTATCGTAGGCCGAAGCCTGTTCGGTTATTCTATTTTCCATAATGGTATTCGATAAGTCCTTCGGCAGGTGATGCGGCGATCCGGCCGACCCGGTACCCCCCTTGTGCGAGCACCTCGCGCAGCAGCCCCTCGAATGCGGCGGCAACGCCGCCGATGCAGGCGACCGTCAGATGCCCGGGATAGCGGCTCAGGTTGCGTTGGGCGAAATCGGCGAAGGTTTCCGCCACCATAGCCCGCACCTCGGGGCAATCCAGGTGCGCATGTACGAACGGCGCGAACGACGCCAGGAAACGGTTGGCATACGGCTCGCGGTAGACCCGGCGGATGATCTCCTCATAGGTCAGCCCATGCGCCGCGAGGAACTCCTCCCGCAGGGGGATATGCCCTTTAAAAATACCGTTCACCAGATTGCGTCCCAGCGCCGCACCGCTGCCCTCGTCGCCGAGGACATACCCCAGCGGCGGGATGTTTTCCACGATTTCGCCGTCCCGGCACCAGCACGAATTGGAGCCCGTGCCGAGGATGCAGGCCACGCCTTCGCCGCGGCCGAACAACGCCCGGGCAGCCCCCAGCAGGTCGGTCTCGGCCTCGATCCGCCCCGTGCCGAAATGCGCGCGGAGTTCCCGCACCATCTTCTCCGTCGCCTCGGGGAAGGTGCGCCCGCACCCGGCACCGTAAAAATAGACGGCCTCGACGGGGCCGCACGACGGCAGTTCGGCAAGCGCCTCGCGTATTTGCTCCGGGGAGTGCTGCACGGCATTGATCCCCCGCGTCCGGTATTCCGAGGTATGCACGCCGTCGGTCACGAGCCACGTGCATTTGGTCGATCCGCTGTCTGCAATGATTTTCATACTATATTGTTACTTCCTAATACATCAGAACCGCCAGCCGCACGTCAGCGAAAACCCGGCATCCGTAAGCCAGGGCGTCACATCGGTCGGCGCACCGAGTTCGACGGGCGACACCGAGAATTCCGAAGGCACAAACAGGATCGTCGGCGAAAATTTCAGTTCAAACCCCTTCGTCACCCGCAGAATCCACGCACATTCGACATTGAAGAAAGGCAATACCCTATCCTTGTCAAGATCGTTGTCTACATGCTTTAGTATCCGGTGGTATCCCGCCCCAACTCCGGCTCCGAAACGCAGAAAAAGCCTGCTTTTCACCACCGGCAGCCGATAATAGGCCATTGCATCCAGTTTATAAATATCCTGCGCAACCGTATTGCGGTAAGGGTCAGATCCGTGGCCGCTCCAATCGTAGCTCATCAAACTCCCCAGATGCCACCGGGCCGAAAAATCCACGCCCCAATAAAAATTTCCTTTCAATTGGCGGCTGTACTCCACCTTCACGCCGACAGTCACCTGATTATGCGCCGTGATTCCCGACGCGCCCGTCACAAAGAGATTATTCTCTTTCGAGGCGAGGCGATGACGTTCGATACGCGCCGCTGTTTTTGCATTCCGCGTCCGATCTGTTGCCGACGGCGGGCTTTGGGCATATGCTGCTGCGGTGACGCATACCGTCAATAATACTGTTCCTATTTTTCGCTTCATTCACAAGTGGGTTACATGTTCATCATGCAAGAAAGCAATAAAATTCGGAATAGCAATGTCCCAATGCAAATGCATTGCCGGTTTGCTCCTCAAACCTGCACTCCTTCCCGTCTGGCGCAGCGCCTTTTCGGAAAATTTGCTGCCGCCAAATCGGCTCCGAACCCTAATCCACCCCATTCCCTTTTCACAGCTTCGGAAAACAAAGATAACGAAAAATAATCCGAGCGGCAAACCCGGATCATTACACAATTATATAAGGAGGCGATCAGCGCAGGAAAAGCAGCTCGCGGTATTTGGGCAGCGGCCACATCTGGTCGTCGACGATCTCCTCCAGCTTGTCGATGTGGCGGCGGATCTCGTCGAAACATGCGGCTACGGTATCATGGTAGGCGATCGCCTTCTCGCGCTGATCCTCGATCCTGTTGGCCACCTTGCGGGCGTCGACCATCCCGGCCGTGAGCCGCTGTATTTCGGCCGTATGGTACTGGATCTTCTTGATGAGTTCGATGTCGGCCGAAGCGTTCAGCCCCGGGATCTGCGACATCTTGTAGACCTTGTCGAGCAGCAATGCCTCGTACTTCGAAGCAATCGGCACGATATGGTTCATCGCCAGATCGCCCAGCACGCGCCCCTCGATCTGGATTTTCTTGGTGTAGGTCTCCCACTTCACCTCGGTGCGGGCTTCGAGCTCGACCTTCGAGAAGACGCCCGTGTCGCCGAACATCCGGAGCGTCTGCTTGTCGAGGTAACGGTCGAAAATCAGCGGCGTCGAGGTTTCGCAGTCCAGGCCGCGTTTGCGCGCCTCGGCCTTCCACTCGTCGGAATAGCCGTTGCCGTCAAAGCGGATGGCCTTGCAGGCCTTGATCATCTGTTTGAGCACCTCGTAGATGGCTTTCTCTTTCTTCATGCCGGCCTCGATCTTGGCATCAACGTTCTGCTTGAACTCAGCCAGTTCGTGCGCCATCGCCGCATTGAGCACGATCATCGCCTCGGCACAGTTGTCCGAAGAACCTACGGCGCGGAACTCGAACCGGTTGCCCGTAAACGCGAACGGCGAGGTGCGGTTACGGTCGGTATTGTCGAGCAGCAGCGTCGGGATATGCGAAATCCCGCTCATCTTGAACACGTTCTTGGCATCGAAGCGGATCGCGTCGTCGCCCTTGCTGGCCGCCAGTTTGTCCAGCACGGCCGACACCTGCGTCCCGAGGAAGGTCGAGATGATTGCCGGGGGCGCCTCGTTGGCTCCCAGGCGGTGTGCGTTCGTGGCGCTCATGATCGCCGCCTTGAGCAGGCCGTTGTGCTTGTGTACGGCCGAAATGGCATTCACCAGGAAGGTGATGAACTGCAGGTTCTCCGAAGCGGTCTTGCCAGGCCCCAGCAGGTTCACGCCCGTATCCGTCCCCAGCGACCAGTTGTTGTGCTTGCCCGAACCGTTGATCCCCTTGAAGGGCTTTTCGTGCAACAGCACCCGGAACTTGTGACGGCGGGCGATCTTGTCCATCACGGTCATCAGCAGTTGGTTGTGGTCGTTGGCAAGGTTGACCTCCTCGTAGACCGGCGCCAGTTCGAACTGGTTGGGCGCCACCTCGTTGTGGCGGGTTTTGACGGGGATGCCCAGTTTCAGGCACTCGTATTCGAGGTCTTTCATGAATGCCATCACACGGGTCGGGATCGCACCGAAATAGTGGTCTTCCAACTGCTGGTTCTTGGCCGATTCATGCCCCATCAGCGTACGCCCCGTGAGCATCAGGTCGGGACGTACGGCCCAGAGGCTTTCGTCCACGAGGAAATACTCCTGCTCCCAGCCCAGATACGAGATGACCCGCTGCACGTTCTTGTCGAAATAGCGGCACACCTCGGTCGCGGCCCTGTTCACCGCCGAGATCGAGCGCAGCAACGGCACCTTGTAGTCGAGCGCCTCGCCCGTATAGGCGATGAAGACGGTCGGGATGCAGAGCGTCGCGTCGACGATGAAGGCGGGCGAGGTCGGATCCCAGGCCGAATAACCGCGAGCCTCGAACGTATTGCGGATGCCTCCGTTGGGGAACGACGACGCATCGGGCTCCTGCTGGACGAGCAGTTTGCCGGAGAACTCCTCCAGAACCCCGCCCAAGCCGTCCGGGTCGGCAAACGCATCGTGCTTCTCGGCCGTACCTCCAGTCAGGGGCTGGAACCAATGGGTATAGTGGTCGGCGCCGTGCTCCAGCGCCCACTGGCGCATGCCTGCCGCGATACCGTCGGCAACCTCTCGCGTGAGGGGCGTACCGTTCTCCATCGTATCGACAAGGGCGTCGTAAGTAGCCTTGTTCAAATACTTGCGCATGGCTGCGCGCCCGAATACCCGTTTCCCGAAATAGTCCGAAGGACGTCCTTCGGGAGCCTTCACCTCGACGGCGGTGTGGTTTATGGCCGCATCGACCATCTTGAATCTGAGCAATGATGACATAGATGTAATTGAATTGGATTAGCATTCCATTAAAAACATACGCGCAGGGGCGGAAGCCGAATAATTGCTGAACTAAAACCTAACCTAAAATTCCGGAGGGCAACTGCCTCGCGGCATACTCCGCCCAACCTGACTAACCCGCGGCTTCACCCCTGCCGCCGTATGTATCGATCTCGCTTGCAAATGTAATATTTTTTCAGTTACGTTGTTTTCACAAAATCGGCATTTTTTCGAAAAACACCCTATTTTTTCAGCATTTTCCGAAAAATTACATGCATTTTTCCATAAAACCGCCGAATTTCAATGCAATTTTCCGAAAAACACCCTTAAATTTTCGTCATATCCCCGAATTTTCACATTTTTAGTTTTTCGTAATTTTCATGGCTATTAAGAACAATATTAAACTATTTCGCCACAACTAAAAAACTTCTTCCGGCGGTTGCCGAAAGCAAACGAAATCACCTATATTATAAAAAGAAATTATATAGTGTTATTTTATTAACAATTTCTTGTTTCAATCACTAATAATTTTGTACCTTTACGTGCAATTTTGAAACTACACTTATACTAATCTCTAAATAGTTATGGCAAATACCAAAAGTGAAAAGCTGTTCACCGAA
>ENA-ORSX01000834-ORSX01000834.1-human-gut-metagenome-genome-assembly--contig:-NODE-834-length-27118-cov-3.380335_pt1 | contig 27118 bp, 30 predicted proteins | sample MGYA00241904_ERZ509172 | MGnify/ENA primary metagenome ERZ509172 (study PRJEB26280, sample SAMEA2338795) | human gut metagenome | biome: human gut; feature: human-associated habitat; material: faeces...
CCCTGCTAAGAATTTGCTAATTTGACCTTCTGAACGCCCCGTCACGAGGCGGCATTACAGGGATTTTTATGCAAGTTGACCAGTAACCAGGCAATACAATTTCAGATTAAACAATAAGGCAAATTATGAAGCGGACGATGTACGAAGCGGCACGCCATACTCCTAAGCGGAATGTAGTGAGTTCGAGTCTCGCCGGGGGTGCCAACACAACCGCTGTAAGCCGTTTTTTGATGGTTTACAGCGGTTATTTTTATGCTTTTACTCACAGACTCCGGCATTATAGCTCGTTGCACACTGTAACAAAGCAAAAGAACACCTCCCCCGGCAAGGGGGAGGCATCCGATCAGTCACTGTCTTGTTCAGAAAGCTGCGGAGTAGCAGCTCGACACAAATCCGCTGTGGACAGTGTCGGTCTGCGCCAAGTATCCGGTGGGCGGATATCCAGCGCCGGATTAAAGGCATAATAATTTTTTGCATCCAGATGATCCTGTACCACACGCAAAGCGTCTCCAATACAATCAACATGAAGTGGATTTTGGAAAGAGCCGCCAACAGCTTTTTCGACGACATTTTCAAAGATGCACAGTATCTTTGCGCCTGTTTGAAAGTGCCATTATTATCGCCGTATAGCCTTATTTATGGGGCTATGCGGCTATTTTTTTGCGGATTTGGGTCACTAAGCGTCAGCCAGAGAGTCACCAACTGTAAACCAATTTCTGATACCATTATCATGAGTGCATAGAAAGGTGGTATGCACAAATGATTGTTACCCTGTCCTCAAGGCTGAAGCATTTACGCCTTGAAAAGAATTTGCGGCAGGATCAGCTTGCAAGCCTTGTCCATGTCGAAAAGTCATCAATCAGTATGTATGAAAACGATATGCGGCAACCGTCTTATGAGGTACTTATCAGATATGCAGAGGTGTTTCATGTCAGCACTGACTACTTGTTAGGACGCTCAAATGATAGGTTGTTAGACCTGTCTGGATTAACGGCAGCGGACATTAAGCTGGTCAGTGAGTTGGTTGATAATTTGAGCGCAAAAAACAGAATCATGGAGGAACTTAAACGATGAAAAGAATACTGAGCATGACAATAGCCCTTGCCCTTGTGCTATCTTTAGCAGCAACAGCGTTTGCAACGGAGGGCGGCGAACTGCCGCAGGAGGAAACTCCTGTTGTGGTATCCACCTTAGAAGAATTGCAAGCCGCCGTTGCCGCCGCAGAGAATGGTGGCACTATTGCCTTTTCTGCTGAAATCACGCTTGATGGCGTTGCTCTGGAAACCGACAAGGATATAACCATTACAAGGGCTGATACATATGAGTCTGGATCATTCTTCAGGCTGAAAAACAGCGCAGTATTAAGCGGTTTTACGATGGAGAATTATAAATCCAGTGCAACAGTAGTGTGCGATTCCGCAGCCGAAATCAAACATTGCTCTTTTGTTGGAGATGTGGAAATTACTGAATCTTTTATAAAGGCATATATGCTTTTTTCAAAAGCCGATGTTGTTATATCTGATTGCAGTTTTAGCGGCGCATTATACAGCGCAATTCGTTCGAACCAAAATGCGCAGCTTTCAATCACTAATAGCACCTTCAGCAATAATAGTTCCTATGCTCAAGGCGGTGCAATCCACAGTAGCGGTACACTGATACTTGATAATTGCACTTTCACAGGTAATAAAGCTGTTTCAGGCGGTGGCGTGTATTGTAGCGGAAATTTGACAATTACTGATTGCCGATTTAGCGGAAACCAAATTGAGAATGAAAAGTTTGGTACTGATATTCTGTCTATGGGTACTGTCAACATTACCGATGATCCGCAGGACGGCGTAGGATTCTATGAAGAGTCCACAGGTGAAAAGGTTGAATTGCCGCTTGCCGATTACGCAAGCACTGCAAAGCTGATTTACTTGACAGATGAACAGGCAGCGGAGTATTTTGCGTCTGATCCCGCACCCGATGAACCTGACGAGGGCGAACCCGATAATCCCACAGAAACGCCCTCAGAGCCGCCAGAACAGCCCGATAACGGCGATGATGGAGATAACCCCGCCGAACAGCCTATAACGCCTGAAGAGCCGCAGGACAAGCCTGACAGCGGCGATGATGACGATGATTATGAACCGCCTGTATATCGTCCAGTGCGTCCTACAAAGCCAGTTGAACCTGAACCGCAACCCGAACCCGCTCCCACTATGAAATGCAATAACGCTGTGATTGATACATCCCGCTCGGTTGTTCTTTTAGGGTATGGGGATGGCTCATTGCATGAGAATGATCCACTGACAAGGGCGCAGCTTGCAACAATCGTCTATCGTCTACTGGATGATGACAGCATTGCCATGTATGATACTGACGGCGCAGCTCAGTTTAAGGATGTTGCCTCTGACGCATGGTATTACCGATATGTCCAGACAATTAACAGGGCTGGAATTGTTATGGGCGTTGGGGAGGGTAATTATGTCCCCAATGGATTAGTGACTTGGGCGCAGACAATTACTATACTTTCTCGCTTTGTTGAGGCACAGGACTATGAGTTACAGCACATCCAGTATGACGGCTGGGCAGTCGATGCCGTTCAGACCGCCGTTGCGCTGGGCTGGATCGAGGACAGCGCAGAGTTTAATCCCGATGCAATTATTAGCCGTGGGCAGCTTGTAGACCTTGTAAACAGCGTATTGGCGATGTACCGATGACAAAATAAAAGGGACAGCCGCCGTAATTGGTGGTTGCCCCTCTCAGCATCAATCAAATGTCACGCTGTAATCAGATATTTTGTATTGTGCGCCGCTCGTATCTCCCATTTTGAAAGATGCCGTCCATTCCTGACGAAGCTCCGCTCCAAAGCTATTCTGAGCATCCACATAACCAGAAACATAGAAGTATGTGCCGTCAGTTTGAACGCTGTATGCAGATGCACTTGATGGGAACGATGCTGTTGACGGTGACTTTAGCTGTTCTTTGACCAGATTTTGAGCGGCAGTCACAGCAAACCAGAAATCATCATCTTTGGAAGATACCTCAGATTTTTTGCTTGATTCATTACCACTGCCGATGCCGTATTTATCCAACTCTTCCTGTAAGTCATTCTCTGGATTGTCGTATATCTCTTTACCATCTTTCTTCAGGGAATAGTAGCTTAGATCATACTTTGCGCCCGAAGAACTTTCCCATGTGGACGCAAATTCACCATGCGGAAATGTGAAATCCAATCCAGCAAAATCGCCGCCAAAAACTATTCCTGAAATATCCCTACACATTAAGAATTGCATTTCAGGCTCTAAGTTTTCAATATCGTCACACAAGAAGATTATATCACCTGTTGCACTGGTTGCATTGCGGCATTCCTCAATTTCGATGCGATATGATAAATCCTTTATCGAATTTGATGTGTTTATATCGGCAATAATTGGATCAAGATAGTCAGATAGGGCTAAAATGAAAGAACACTTTGCCGCCTGATTTTCTGAGTCTTTATAATCTCCCAATTCCTCAAACATATCAAGCGCAGACTGATAGTTGCCGCTCTCAACTTGGGCAATTGCGTCATTGTATTGGGATGAACTACATCCTGATAGGAATATGGCAAAGACTATAAGCGGCGTGAGCCACTTGAATTTTGACGAAGCCATTGTTATACCCCCCTCTGCTGTTAGCCTTATTTTCCGGGCTTCCAACGATGCCCACATTTCAGACAAGTCAGTACCGTTTTCCCACTCCCTATAAATCCTGTTACAATGCTAAACCCTCTTGCGCCAGCGTGATACTCTGTCGATCCACATTGAGGGCAGCATATAATATCTTTGTCCTGAGATGGATTCACAAAGCTAACAGGAGCGGCAGAGTCATATATCCTTGCATCTACATTAACTGCCTGAAATTTCTGAGCAATCAAATTCGCCTGATTCTGACTTAATCCGTCTTTGACAATGATATAGGGAGCAGACTGTTCAACAAATTCTTTTGCCTCCGCAAGCCCCAACCCTGTCACTTCACGGACAACTTTAATTGCAGGAATTTTCTGCTGTGAAAACTCACTAAAACTTGGAATAGCTACCTTTTTTGAATTAGAGACAGTAGCAGTAGTAACAGGCGGTTGCTCTTGCATGGGATAACCGCAGTGGATACAGGCAGGTGCTTTGTCACTTATTTGTTTGCCGCACTCTGGACAAGTAATTAAAGCCATAATATAACCTCCCCGAAGGTGGAATTGTAGTCATAGCAATTATATCATGGCAAACTACGGAAGTAAACTATTGTAGTGTATCAAAACTACAATATGCAGGGTATAATACTACAAAGAAAGCACAGGTGATGTTATGGCTGGAAACGACAAATTCATTGTCCGCACCAAAAAGGTCTACGGTGAGAATACGGTTGTTTCGTGCCGTATGCCCGTGGAGTTGGTGGACAAGCTGGACAAAATAGGCGGCAAAACAGGGCGCACACGGAATGAACTGATCCTGAAATGTGTGGAGTTTGCGCTGGATAAGCTGGAAATAGTTGAAGAGTAATCGGGTATGGCGGTTTGCTGTACCCGATTTTTTTTGCAAAAAAGACGGGACATAGCTCTGTGACTATATCCCGTCAAATATTTATCTTAAATAATGATCCTCTTCCGCAGTCTTTTTTAAATCCTTAATCATTTGTGAGATTTTGTTTTTCTCTTCTACGAGTGGTTTTAGCTTTTCCTGATAATATTTGCACTTTTCATCGCAATACGAATTACTGATGTAAACAAAATTACAGTCTTTGTGCAGTGGTCTATCAGTACCCGGCAGTTGATCCCATTCAACACAGTCAATAGATTGTAATTCGCTAATTTGATCTCTCAGTTTAGCCCATATTTTTGACAAATAGGTGCAGTATACATCGTAATGACCTTTCATGTCATAAGGAGCAGAAGCTATCTTCTTTCGTTTAATATCTATTTCAGCATTCGTGTAATAGCCATATTTCTTTAGTGTCTCGATAGCGTCAGTAACATAGTACATGAGCAAACTCCTTTCTATGTTTTTGACCATTGTACCACAGGTCAGCATTATTTTCTATGCTTTTTGTCGTAACGGTGCTGGAAATACCCCTCTGTATACTGAGCGGATGTACTTAAAGGTTTTCTGAAAATGAAAATACATTTTTGGTGGAAAGTAACCCCCATCAAATAAAGATGGGGGGTAACATATCGGCAACTATTCACTTTTTCGCCGTCTTTGCTTCGTTTAATGCTCTGTAAAGTGTAGCTTGCGAAATGCCACAAATTGCGGTTATCTCTTTAACGCTCATTGTTTGCCGATTATAATAATCAACCGCTTTTCTTACATTTTCGGCGTTTGCTTTTGGTCTGCCGCCTTTACGCCCTCTTGCCCTTGCAGCTTGCAAGCCTTCATTTGTGCGCTGTACTGTTATATCCCTCTCAAACTGGCTAATAGCAGATAGAACCGTAACAAGCAATTTTCCCGTTGGTGTGGTAGTATCTATATTTTCTTTCAGGCTTACCAATTTAACGCCTTGGTTGTCCCATTCTTCCAGTAATGCAAGCAAATCTTTTGTTGATCTGCCTAACCTTGAAAGCGATTCAATTATAACGCTGTCACCCTCTCGCACAGCATTCTTTAATTTGTCTAATTCAGGGCGGCTTGCTTTTGTGCCTGTAATCTTTTCTTTATAAATCTTATCTACACCATAATTATTTAATGCGTCAATCTGCCTTGCTAATTCTTGATCATCGGTTGAAACTCTCGCATAGCCGAACTTCATAACGGACATTGTAAAACCCTCCTGTAAAAATCAAAAACGGTTGTTAATGATAGATTGATTTTGATAAAAGTATTGATAAACGAAACAGCTAAATAAAGCGGCGTTTTTGCCGTGGCTTTGTTCTTCTCTTAAACGATGGTTTTTGATAATGGAAACTTGGAATAAAACAGGGCAGCGGAAACCGCCCTGTTGTGCTTTTTCTTGCATATCTTGTTATTTAATAGAACTCTTTCCCGGTGTCGTTCATGATAACACGAATACGACAATTTAATAAATCGGCAATCTGCGCCATTTCTTCAAAGGTGAAGTTATCTCTATGCAGCTTGTTACTCATGCTTTGCGGTTTTATGTCCAGCATTTCCGCAAGCTGTTTTACTGTTATATTTTTCTCTGTCATGATCTGTTTAATGATCTTTGCGCCGCTCATGCTTTCACGCTCCCTTGCTTTCAAATTTGAGTATATTATAATCTGTCAAGAAGTTATTTGTCAATAGGTGAGAAATTATTTTAAATTATTTTCGCAAAACCCCTTGACATATACTCAGAATTGAGTATAATATAATCAGACAGAGGAAATAAACCAAAGTCAAAGCCAAACCACAAAGGAGGATCACAAAATGAGCAGCAACGAAATGGAAAGCAAGGTTAGAGAACTGCGAGAACTGAAGCGAATGCAAGAAGAAATCAATGCAGAGATCGAAACCCTGACGGACGCAATCAAAGCAGAGATGACAGCCCGAAACACGGACACGCTGATAGGCTCCGACTGGAAAGCAAGCTGGAAGGAAGTTACCACAAACCGACTTGACACGGCGGCACTGAAAAAGGCAATGCCCGATATTGCAGCCGCATTTACTAAAGCAAGCACAAGCCGCCGTTTTACTCTTGCTTAAAAAATGCCCTCCCGAAAGCGGCAACTTTCAGGAAGGCAGCGCAACCAGCAACCCGACAAAAGGAGCGGTTACAGATTATATTATAACCGTAGCCGCTCCAACTTTCAAGAGAAAAGGAGCGTTTACCATGTTGAGAAGCACAAATAAAAAGGTACTTGAAAAAATCCATGATTACATCATTAACGGCGTGGATCATGAGTATTTCAATCTTGAAGCTGATCCCGATTTTAAAACCGCTTGCAAGTTGATCCTTCAGGCTTGCCAGAACGAAAAGCGGTATTGCAGATATAACAGCGATTTTGAAATGTTCAAAGACTGGGCGCAAGGTTTGCCTTCCGCTTTTAATACTCTGTATTACTACAATGTTTCGGCGGTTGATATGCTGGGCGCATGGCTTGAAGAGTCCGACAGCGAGAAAGCAAAGTTTGAGGAAAGCGCAGCCGAAGAAAAAATTACATGGCTGATTTATAGAGAGTTGCGGAAGGGGGCGGCATAATGAAAAAATACACTCTGCGAGAAATCAAGCGTTTTGTATCGCTGGGAGTGGCGCAGGACATTACAGCCGCAAGCCGTCCCGCAATTCATGAACCGTTTGAAAAAATCGGTTATTCCGCTGGCATTTATGGCATTAACGGCGGCTTGCTTCAGGGCAAGAGCAGCGGCACGATTTACGCAATCACAGCCCGAAACAGCAACTTGTTTTATTATTTCTGATCACTGACCAACAACAAAATAAAGGGAGGGGGCAACCCCTCCCGACAGAAAAAAGGAGATTGTAAAAATGAAAAATACCGTAATTATGGACGCTCTGAAGGCTTGCGCTGTTCTTTCTGGCTTTAACTGGTACAAGATTACCGCAAAAAATACCGAAAACGGAACACAAGTTTTTTATGCTACTGGTTTGATTGCCGATCACGGCGGCGAAATCATCAAGGCAGAAAAACAGTTTGCAACGCCTGTTTATATGGCTGGTTTTGAGAGCGTGACCGCAACCGCAGAAAATTGTTTTGTTTTCCATCTGCCCAACGGCGGCAGCTATACCGTTGAAGGACTGGGAAAAGCCCTGACCGATCCCGACAATTACGGCGTAGAGTTTGACAGCATGGAAAAATTGCTTTGTGATCATGACACGCTGGCAAATCTGACGGACTACAACCGCAGCCACAAGGACGAAAACGGAAACTTGCTTGTTGTGCTTGATTTGCGCAAGCTGGGACGGCTTACTGGTATTCAGTGCCAAAAAATCAAGCGGTTTATCAATGTGAATTGCGGCGGCGAAGGTGTAAAATATCAGACTCCCCGAACTGTTTACTTTAAGTTTGTGGATAACGCCATTATTGCGGGAGTTTGGAACTATGCCGCAGAGCAGCCCATGAACGAAAAAAGATATATTGGGCTTTTCCATGAAGTATACAACGCAAAAAAGCAAGCTGACACATTGCGCAAGCTGGCGCAGAGCGTCACGGCGGCGATTTGAGCGGTTGAAGGGCGAGGGGCATAAAAACCCCTTGCCCTAATAAAAAAGCCCTTACACAATGGCAAGGACGGCAAAAACCTATTGACAGACAAACGGAAACATGATAGAATGGTTACATTTCAAAACGGCAACGCAAATATAAATATCCAAATTAAATATAGCATAAAGCCGTTGAAATGTCAAGAACAATTTTAAAAAATCTCAGAAAAAATCAAAGGAGAAATCAACATGGAAAACAAGAATCGTGAAAACAAGGCAAGACAGCAGCTTAAAGAACAGGGCTATGTACTGGAAAAGCGCACAAATACTGTTGATCCGTATCATAGCGGCTGTTATCGGATTCTGAATGGACATACTGGAACCGTTGAAGCTGGGGCTAATTTTGATTTAACGCTTGATGAAGTGGAAAAGTTTATTGCAGAGTAAAAACAATATGGGAGGGGCAGCAATGCCCTTCCCTAAACCCCATTACAGCAAATAGGACGGTGACAGAATGAAACAAATTAAAAGTGAGATGACGGAAACGGCATTGCATTATTATTTCCCAATCTATACAGTTACCAGTAAAAAAATATCCCATTGGGAACTGATTAAAGGAATATACAGCTATACCAGAAAGCAATTCCGCAAAAATTACGGAAAGAAAGTTGATCCGTCTTTGACAATCTCTCTGTATCATTCAGAGCCGCCATATAGAATGATAGCAACTTGGATGGATGACGAAAAAATAATCTGGTCAACCGATCCAGTAGATCAGGAAGAAACAAGAAAATATCTGGACTGGCAAGAAGTTGAGCAGTATTACATTGAACTAAAAGAAAAATGTGATCTGGTCATTGCCTTAAATAAAATTGAGGAAGCACGAATTGCGGCAGCAAAAGAAAAAGTGTCTAATATCGGTAAAATTACAATCAAAAATCCAAATATCAAGCTAATTCAATACAGAAAAAGCATGAAAATCAAAGAAAACTATCTACAATCCAATAAAATAAGGTTTGATAGAAGCATTTATTGGTCAACAGAACATAATAATGATGATTGGTCGATGTTCTCAGAACTGTATGAAAAAATGGGCAGCGTGACATATTCAAAACCAAAGAAAGACTATGCAAATGATTATGACTGGTCTGATTATTACGGCTTTGACGATGACGATTATTTTGAGGATTGGGAGGACGATGATCAACAAGAAGATTCTGACCAGTATATAAAAAACGAACTGGACTTAACCGTTGATTACTTGAATTATCCGTATCGGATGACTTTACATCATAGTTGGAAACGATCAGAAAGCATTGTCCTCTGGTCACAAGATGAAACAGAACAAAACGCAGTAAAAAAAGATTTTTCGTACTGGAAAGCTATTGAAGCCTTCTATAACGACTACTTTGAACGGCGTAACAAATACATTGAAAAAAATGTTGTGGGCGTTGCTAACTTTTTCGCTACTGAGGAAAGAAAAGAAAAAACCAGAGAGCAACGGAAGAATAATGATCCCACGAATCCAGAAGCCAGAAAGCGGAGAGCCAGACGGCACTTACAACGGCTGGGATATGATCTGCGAGTTTCAAGGCAGCGTTATACAAAAGAAAAATATCAGATTGTCAAGCTGGACGGCGGCGAAGTGGTCATGGGTACAAACTCACTGGATGACATAGAACGGTTTTATATTGAAGCTGACTACATAAAAATGACCTCTACATGGGAATACTATCCAGCAGCTTTATACAATAAAGAGCCGCAGTTGGAAAAAAGAGAAGCGGCGGCAACAAAAGCCCTGAAGAAAATGGGCTATAAGTTGATCCGAACAAAATACTATGATGGAATATACAACAGAGCAAACTACCATATCATGCGGAAAAAAGAAAAAATATGGATAGACAGAGAGGATGAATTTACACTTACAGAAGTAGAACAGTTTATTTTATCAAATAGTTGATTGGAAAAATGATGTGCCGTTCTGACCTGTTAAAGTGTCAGGGCGGCATTTTCTTTTGCGGATTTTGCAGACAGTTGATTGGTATTTTCGGCTTAAAATTGTCGGGACGGCTCATCGGAGCATAGATGTTGAGCGGCGCACTTTCTTTATTATCACTGGTGTAGAACGCTTCGTTATAGCCCTCACCAAAAAAATTTGGCACGAAAAAGTGCTAAAACAGCATAAAACAAACTCACTTTTTTTCTTGAAAACCCCACAAACATGGGCGTTTCAACTCTTTTGCTAACATCTCCTACGGGAACAGAAGCCCAAAAATACTAATTTTAATTGACAAAAATCCGCACTTTTCAAACGGCACATTCTGAAATCCCCATAAATAAGGCAACTTTCCGTGTCAGGCAAAAATACAGTAGGGAAAAGGATAGTAAAAATCCATTTCCCATTTGCGGAAAATAATTCGTAAAAACATTGCTCAAATCTTTGCAAATCCCCTGTAAAGTCCATTATTATGGCTTTTTCAAGTCAATCCTTAACTGTCCCTATGGGGAAAGAAAAGGCTTTGTGCTGTCAACTCTCATTGACTTACTTTATACTTATTCCCCCTGAAAGCCCATAAACAAGGTGTTTTCAGTTAACCATCCCTATTCCAAATAGAGAAGGCGGCACAAACTTTTCTTTTTATGAAAAAATCTTCGACAGAAAATTGACGCAACAATATTATCAAAAAATACCGCATCGGAAAAACGAAGGAGGAATGAATATGTATAACTCGGTCATTGACCAAATCCCAACGATGAAACGAGCAAAAAATTTTGTAAAAAAGTACGGTGTAAAATGCAAATGGATCAGTGAAAAGACAGATATTCCAAGTTGCCGTCTGTCTGCATGGATGAACCAAAATGAATTATTACCGCACAGTCAGCATGAGCGCATGAAGGATTTTTTGAACGAGTACGAAACTCTTATGGCTGGGTTTTCGTACCTGAAAGACAGTGAATAACCATGAAACAGAATAAAATCAAGGGAGATGGAATTATCAAAAGTATTAATCTGAATGCTGGACGCTACACGGAAATTAAATTGGTAGATATGGTATGTACTGAAGCACAAAAACGGTCATATTATCGGAAAAACAAATTTGCAAACAATAAGCAGCGTGAAATGTTTCTGGAACGCCTGAGTTGTTATTGCACTTTTGAGATTGACGAATCCAGTAAATACAGAATCAAGACAGTATTTGAATTTCCGAAAGTTGCCGCAGAAACCAAAATCCATAATGGTATCTATCAATACCTTGCGCCGTTGATCCTTAACAATCTTCTGGAAAATGAGAATGGAAGATCCATTGTATTTTCCTCTAACACTCTGGCGGCAGACTGTTGCATGGTAAATCAAAATTATCCTGTTATGAAGTCCAATAAAGAAGCGGTTGAAACTGATCTGAATATTCCAGAAAAACAAGTAGCGGAATACTTTGCGAAATCAGACGGCAGCATTGATTATTATATTCGCAAGTGCCTGAAATATTTGGAAGCAACTAACTGTCTGGTTTTCAATGAGGTACATTTGATAAATACTTTTGAGGAAGAAGTTGAATCCGATTCAGAAAGTAATGCAATCATTAAGCGGCGCAAATACTCAGATATACATATAGCCAGTAAAGTGGAAATGGATTTATACACTTCGCTTGTAGAAATAGCAACCAATAAAACAGGAGTCCGTAATAATTGTGATAAGTGGTATGGAAAAACGGCTATCCAGTATCAAACAGAATTGAATAAGCTGTTAAAGAAAAATCGTATTAAATATGTGGTTAAGGGCTTTGAAGTTTGGAAAGTCAACACTAATCGTTGCCGTGATATTCTGGACAGCTTCAGTGACAAATCCATTATGGAGTATCAGCAAGGAATTGGATTTATCTTGAAATCTATAATTGATAGCAACGCAGAGCAGCGGAAATTACAGGATTCACAACTGGAACACTTCAAGGAACTTTCTGAACTTACATTGCTATATGACGCTCCTAAAGTACATTTGCCGTCAGCAAAATCATATCAGGAACGATTACAAGAGGAAGCCAATCAAACCCCTGTTATCATCGTAGAGCAATAAAATACAGAGGGGGGTATTGTTAATACAAATGGCTCAAATCCGCATAAATATGGTTTTTTGATGACTTTGGATTGAAAATATTTTGTCGTATAGAAATAAATAATAAATACGACACAAAATTTCTTACCAAAAGGCGTGATAAATCCAATTTCATGCAGATTTGGAGCGCAAAAAATCAAAAACCCCTACTACATATGACACGATATTAAAAAGTCATGGGCGGCAGCTCATGGCTTTTTACATGAGCCATGTGGAGCGTAAGCGAACATGGCGAACAGACAAAGGAGGACACAAACAATGAATGAAAAACAGATGACTAAATACCTGATTATCTCTTGCCACTGCCTGAAGAATATTGACAGAGAAGGCACGATTGAATACCAGACCGAACAAATCAGAAACAAAACTCCACTTATCAAAGCCCCATTCAGCGAACATAGTCCTATGTTCCGTTTCCATGATAAATTATGGACTGATCGAGATTTAACAGGAAGAATGATCCTGAATCTGCTTAACAAATTATACTACAATGTCCGAAACCCTGTTGCTGATGACGAAGTATTCTTTGCCGTACATAAGGATGGAATCTTATGTTGCTGGTTTGATAGAAATGCTCGATTGTGGGTAGTCGATGATTGGGACGATATTGAGCATTATGAAATCACAGACAAACAGGCAGATAAAATTGCTGAGTTGATGAAGCAATTCTACACTGAGTACATGGACGATCCACGGAATATTCGCAGCCTTCAGCATGAATATCTGGACTTCCTGTATTGCTAAAGGGGGATATGTATGAGCGATTTGACTGAAAACAAGTTACATATGATCTTTTATTGTCATTGCCTGAATAATCCAAACCTGAATGGCAATTTATGCTTTGACTATAAGCAAGCACACTATTTGAACAGAGATTACAATGTCAATCAGCCTGATTTGGTATATGGCAGCAGATTTGAACTGAATCACTGGTATGATGACATAGCGAATTATGTTCGGGATGTTCGTAACGCACTTAGTTGTGTATATGCGTACAATAATAACAATAATAAATATCTGACCAAATATGAAGTGTTACTAATTGTTAAAGACAAAGATGTGTGGGCAATGTTCTATGTTCCCAATAGCATGGGCGGTTGGTGCATTAAAAAATGGGAAGATATTTCACATGAAAATATTGGACAAGAAAGGGCAGCGAAGATCAAAGATGCACTTGTTACATTCTATGAAACAAACTATAAGGAAATAAGAAGTAATCTATTTTACATACAACCAAAAGGATTCGAAGAAATCTACTTATTTTAACAGCGGCGGTTGCCGTTGTCACGCAGGATACCATAGCAAGCCACATTACAAGCCATAGTCTTTTTTGGATTAATAGAACACCTTTCTTTCTGGAATATTTCACGGCTTGTTCCGCACTTTACTTCCTTTCCAGCGGCGGTATCGGCACAATACCGATGGTATCTTGCGTGATGGCGGCAACCGTATAGTCAACCCCCTCGGCAACGGAATTGCTTACGCAATATCCTTATGCCGTCCCCCTTATCCAAGGGGGATTTTAATTTTATAATGATAATTTTTGGAGGATAATGAAATGAATAACAATAGTATTTTGAAAGATGATACCAAAATCAAAGTTCGTTCCTTAGTTCCAGCAGTATATTACACTTGTGTAAAAACTATGGATAGCTTTGCTTGGGAGGAAGTCGGTGACGAGCAGGAAATGACTTATATGCAGCTCAAATATATGAAGGCGCATTACCCACGCTACTTTACTGAGAAGTGGTTGATGATTTTGAATGATGAAGTATTGGAGAAATTGAAACTCAGCGATATTTTTGTTACAGAAGTAACACCTTCAAACATGAAAAAGTTCTATGGCTCTGATATTGAGGCGGCGCAGAAATTCATTCTTGAATTGCGTGATGATGTCAAGGCTCGTTTAGTGAATAAGGTTATTGCCGCTGTTAAAAAGGGTAAAATCGAAAATGTAAAAATGATCCGTATGCTGGAAAATGAACTGGATACAGAACTTATGCAGTTTGTCTAATCGTATGAATGATAATTTTGGAGGATTGAAAAATGAAGAAGAAAATTGATATTACCATGAAGGACTATGATACCTTAGAGAACACTATGAACTCCATTGGTATTCCGATTGCCGGTCGTACATTTGGCGATGCGATGAAGGCATTATTTTCTACATGGGATACATTGACAGAAGATCAGAAGTGCGTCATTAGTGGTTGTTTTGATATTGATATTTCTGCAAACGAAAGTTGTATGCCCTGTTATTCCGATGTTCTATGCTGATTTTATCAATCAACTGTCACATAAAAACACATTAACCCTCTCTGCTTGATAAAGTGGAGAGGGCTTTTTTATTATCAAAAATACCAGATAATTGTCTGGCAAAATGACACTAAAGGAGATGCAAATATTATGAATGACACTAACATGAACGAAATCCAGAAGCATTATTTGGAGAAATCCAAAGAGGCAAGAAAAATCCTTGATACTATCCCTATTCCAGCGCAAATGCGCACAAAGGCAAAAGTAATCACGAATGACAAGTTCGAACCTGTTGTTGCCGTGGAGTGCGATTTTAAGGCGGTAGACATTAACAATCTGCATAGCGTCATTGCCTATGACAAGGAGCGGCAGCGTTGGATGGATGCGGTTTACATTCCAGAGAAAGCCGATCCAGAACGCTATGTTGTCTATGCGCCTGTGGAATGGGAACTGACACCATTTTTACAGGTGCGCATTGATCCTGTAATTGATTATTTCAATCGTAAGGGCAAGCAGCCGCAGGACAGATTTACAGCCCATGTATTTGTGGGCGAATGGGAAACCCATAAGGATGACAATTTGATCAGTATTATCCACTTGTTTGATATGTGGTGGGCAAACCTCAGTTTGGAATTTGTGCAGACAGAGGATGCAAGCAAGGCGGTATTTTACTATGATTGGAACGATCATAAGTACAAAATGATGGATGATACGGATGTTTCCGATCCGCTCCAATACACCTTGTTCTGCATTGCGGATTCCTGTATGTATGCGCCCAAAAATATTGATTTGACGGCAGAATTATATACGCTCAACTGTGGCAATCAGGTAATGCCCAAGATTCTATTCCAGTCAGTTAGCACAAAGCCGATGACGGCAGCGGAATTGGACGCTATGTTTCCGAATATCCGTCAGCGTCTTGCGAAGGAGGCGGCACAGTATGAGGAATAAATATATTCCTGTATTCAGCAAACGGCTTGCAGAGCGGTTGTTTTCTGCTGGTTATGTTATTGATCATACAGATGTAAACAGAAATAACAATGAGTGGAAAGTGTTCTATTTTAGGGAGTCCCCTAAAGTAAGGGCAGCAGTGGAAGCATACAGAACGGAGGTGCGCAGTGGCGAACATAAAGAACGAGTTTAAGAAAAAGTGCATAGTTTGCGGTAAATTGCGCACACCAGCACAATTCTATATGTCAAAGAGTGATTTTCATGCAGATGGAAGATTACCAATCTGTAAGAAGTGTTTTCTGGAAAAGTCTCTGAATGACGAGCGGACAGATATTGATCTTGACCGTTTTTATAAGTTACTTCAGCTGTGCGATAAGCCGTTTATTGCCAAAGTATTTAATTCCGCAGTATCACAGGCAGAAAACCAACATCCAGATAAAATAGGAGCAGAAAAAGTTGAAACTGAAATTGGATACTATATGAAAAATCTGAATGGTTTGTATCAGTACCAGAAAATGGGTTGGGCTGATTCCGTTTTCGGCACCGATGATCAATCTAACAATCAGTCTGACAATGACCAAGAGGACAGTATTGTTGTTTCAGATGATGGTTATAAGTATTCTCTACTACAATTTGAAGCTGTACTTGCCCTTTTCAAATATTTGCAGTCCATTTATCAGTATCAAAAAGGCAGTCAGGAGTATGAATTGCTAAAAATCTATGCGGTACTGCGCCTACGAGCGGAAGCCGCAGCCGCAGAGTGTGATGTAGACGAACATTTTCAAATTCTTGCTGATTGCGGCGATATACTAACAACGCTCCATTGGGAAGATTGAGGTGTTGCAATGGACAAATTATTGATACCAGCAACATATACGATCCATGCCGCCGAAAAGCAAAAAGACAGCCGCTATATTGCGGCAACAATCAATCTTGTGTTTGAGGGTACTTACTTCGGTAAGTACCTTTTTTCATGCTCAACGGTGGACGATGCCGCTCCATCCATTGCCAATATATCCATCATGTCAGAGGACGGCGATTGCGCCGTGGGCGTGATCCCTGAAAGCAATGGTTATGCGTGGGGGCTGGTGCTGGACAACGGCACATGGCGTAACTATCTGCAACTGGATTGCCTGTTTTGGGAAAAAACAAATCGGGATGCAGCTATTTCCGCAGACAACAGCGGCAAGGCGTTTGACCTTGAAGTGGAACTCAGCATTGAGGGCAACACAGAGGGCGATATATATACAGTCGAGTCATTTATGGTGGATGGAGTGCGCCTATTATCAAGTACCGTAAAAGCAAATGACTTTACAGTGAAAAGCAGTAGATACGGCGCACTTCCAAAACGAAAGGAAGGGATGATGAATGCCAGATAATAATGGTGCAGATGGTCAAATCTTACTTAGCCTGAAAATGGCAGAAACATTAGCATTGATTCAATCGCAGCTCAATCAAATTAGTAAGAATTTAGACCTTCAAATAACAGGAAAACTTAATAAGTCTACTACCAAAGCGCAGTTAAAAAGCGATTTGGCAAGTATGAAGGTCAGTCAGAAAGTTAATCTGACTGGCAAACTGGATAAAAGCCAAACGAAAGCACAGCTAAAATCTGACATTGGAACGCTGTCAAAACAGCCCGTGCAGCTCCAAGCAAAAATTAATATGGCAGATGTGCAAAAACAGATTCAAAAGGCAAATATCCAGCTTGATACGAATGTTGATGGCAATGAAGAATTAAAGGAAGTTGGATATTCTCTTGACAGCATCAACAAAAAATCAGCGGCAACAGTTGCGTCAATAATGACATTGCGCGAAGCATTTACATATTTACAACGAGCGGCAAAACAAATGATTGAAACGGCGGCAAGCCTTGATAAGCAGCTTACCGATCTCCGTATGGCAACAGGCGAAAGTTATGAAGAAACCTCTCGCTTAGTAAATGACTATACGCAACTGGCAAAAAGTTTGGGTGCAACTTCATCTCAGATTATCGAAGCAGCGGATGATTGGTTGAGACAAGGTAAAACAATTGCTGAAACCAACACACTTATTTCCGATTCATGGAAATTGAGTGCTGTTTCGGAATTGGATGCAGCTACAAGTACGGAGTATTTAACCTCCGTCATGAAGGCATATAAAATTGCTGTTGATGATGTTATTGGTATCGTTGACAAGGTTACATCGGTTGACTTGGTTAGTGCGACTAATGCCGGTGGACTTATGGAAGCCATGAACCGAACCGCTACCACTGCAAATATGGCGGGAGTATCAATAGATAAACTGCTTGGCTATGTTGCCGCAATGGGCGAAGTTACGGGCAGAAGTATGTCCTCTGTTGGTGAATCGCTGAAAACTATTTTTTCCAGAATGTCAGATATTAAGGCAAATAAACTTGAATTAATTGATGAAGATGGAACAACAGAATTACTTTCCGATGTTGAATTAACGCTTAAAAATGTCGGTATTGATTTACGGGAAACCGTCAATGAATATAATGATTATGAAGATGTGTTGGATGCACTTGCGTCTAAGTGGAATACACTGAGCGAAATCCAGCAAAATGCGCTGACTAAGGCTTTTGCGGGAACCAGACAGCAAGATATGTTCCGTATTTTGATGGAAAACTACGATACTGCATCAAAATATGCCGAAACTGCAATGAATAGTGCGGGTGCCGCAACTGAAAAGTTCAATGCTTATCTTGAAAGTGTGCAAGCCAATTATAACTCTCTGGTAGCCAGTGCTGAAGCCCTTGCAAAGCAAACAGTCCCCGCAAGTCTGATGAATGGGATCATGGATGCCGCAAGTGCTGTTTTGGATTTTCTGACTGCAACCAATTTACTTACAATCGCCCTATCTTCTCTGACAGCGGCTTTATCTGTAAAGGGACTTGCAGTATTTGGGAGCAAGATTAAAAGCATTTATCAAAGTGTTACCAACCTGTCCGCAGCCTTCAATATTCTTAGCAAATCTGCGAATGTAGATTTATCAGCAGATGAATTTCAAAAGTTACTGACCTTAACAAAGGGTCTGAACGCACAACAGCTTAAATTAATAGTTTCCAGTAAGAACCTTACAAATCAGCAGCGTATGCAAATCCTGATGGCAAGTGGATTGACCGAGCAGGAAGCCGCTCAGACGCTTGTTACAATGGGTTTGGCAACCGCCGAGGGTACTGCCACAGCCGCCACATTTAGCCTTTCAGGGGCGTTTAAAGCCCTCACAGCGGCGATTGCGGCAAATCCTATTGGATTCCTTGTGGTTGCGCTTACAACCGCTGTCAGTATTATTAGTACAGTCAATAACAAGATCGAGGAAACCCGGCAGAAAACGATTGAAGCTGGCAATGCAGCCGCCGAAGAGGGGCAGGAATTACTTGACCTTGTTTCGTCCTATTTTGAACTTGCTGATGCCGTGGATGCTGGTACAGCGTCCAAAGAGGATATGATTGCGGCACAGGATGATGTTATTAAAGCCCTTGGGCTGGAAGGACAGTCCGTTGATGAACTGATTGCCAAATATGGCAGTCTGCGCAATGCTATCCTTGAAACCACAGCAGAACAACTCAAAACCGATATTTCTTTGGCTATAAGTGGTGCAAATACGGCGAAAAAAGATGCAGTCAGCGAATTGGAAACATATCTTGGTACATCAATTTCGGGTGGATCGGCAGACATTTACCAATACCTGAAGGATCAAGGGTTTAGTGGTATTAGTGCCGGTACAGAGAGCGGTAATTCGTCATTGCCTAATGCTGACTATTGGGATGCCTTTAGTAATCCGACATTCGAACAATTAAAAGAGAACCGGGACTATCTGGAAGCCGCCATGAACGCCGTTAGAGAAGAATTTGGCTCTGATAGTGCATTATTTGAGCAATTATCTGAGGCTTATACCAGATATTCTGATGCGATTGATCCTGCAATCGAAGCCATTGATAACTCTAATAAACTGATTGCGGAATACTGGAAAATCGCTGAAAGTGCTATTAACAATCCAAAGACGCAGGAAGAGTTTGATGCTTTCCGTCAGAGCATTATTGACAAAGTAAACAGCGATTTGGATTGGAATGACGATGGAAGCTATACGGCGGCTGGTCTGGTTGATAGCCTTTTATCTGCGGATCGTACATATGCCCAATTTTATGACGGTTTAGTGGACACCACAAATGACGGGCTGGATGCGGTTGAAGATGCTATCCAGTCCCACGGCAATTCCATCAAGGGTAAACTTGAGGAATTATGGAACAGCGAAAGTTTCAGCGATACACAGAAATCTATTGTTGAAATGGCAAATGCGCTGGACGGCATTACCGCTGACAACATTGAAACCCTTGCTGAAAGCAGCGAAGAGTTAGCGGCTCTGCTGGACGAGGACGGCATGAGTGCCAAATTCCTTGCCCATGTCCTGCAAACTGAGGTTACGAGCGGGAACGGGTTTGAACTGATTACCGATGACGCTTTGACGCTCAACAGCGCATTGGAGGGCTTAAAGGGTCGTTTTGATGAAGTAACTGATGCTAAATCCCGCTATGATGCGGCATTGGCTGGCGGCGAAAAAGACGATAATTTCAAGAACTATGCAGAGGCATTGGAAGCCCTCAACGAAGAGTTTGTCAAGGGATATGAAAACAGCAACCAGTTTTGGGCGGCAGCGGAATACCTGTTTGGCACTGAGCAGTTGAATGAATGGGGCTGGTCACAGGGCTTAGATGAAATCTATGCCGCTATGGAGCGCAATGTTGCTATCTTTGGGGACGCAGAGAGCGCAGGAACAGGCTTTTTGGATCGTCTGTATGAAATTGCAGAGGCAGGACAAATTAAGGCAGATGACGGCTCTGTTATCGCTCAGATTGAAAAACTGTCCGATGGTACATATGACTTCCAGTTTGATTCTACGAACTTAGACGCACTGGCTGAAAGGCTGGGTATTACCAGTGAGGCAGCTACGGCGTGTATGCAAGCACTGTCTATGTACGGTGACTTCCAGTTTTACGATATTGAAACAGTCATGTCCACCATTGAGGAAATCGGGCTTGCATCTGATTCCATCAACGGCACTGCTGTCAATGTCGGTACACTGACGGATCAGCTTATTGCCTTGGGATATAACAACAAAGACATTTTTGATTTGATGAATGTCCTGAAGGAAGTGGACGGCGTAAGTCTGATTGATATTAATGCCAATGTTGATACGCTGGCACAAAGCCTTTCCGATTTGGGATTGGCAGCGCAAGACGGCGTTGACATTAATGTAAACGCTGATGGATTGGCAGATTTAATGTCGCAGCTCAATTTTACCAGAGAGGACACACAAAACCTCATTACAAAGCTGAGCGAAGCTGACGGCATTACACTGACCAATGCAGAGGGCGAAGTGATTAGCCTGAATGATGCGCTGGAATACACCGATGGTTTGACATTTGCCAGTGTTACCAGCGAAATTGACGGTATTACAAGCTCTGCGGAATTGGCAGAACAGGCAGTTGAGGATTTGCAGTATAGCATTAATACCCTCAAAGGCAAAACCGTAACTGTTACCCTTGATGTTCAGCGCAAGAGCGGTATTTTAGGCAGTATCTTTGGATACGCAAAAGGTACTGACGGCGCACCAGAGGGCGATGCCCTTGTTGGTGAGGAAGGCGAAGAACTTGTTCAGTCTGGTAATCGTGCCTATTTCGTGGGTACAAATGGCCCCGAAATTACCCACTTGAATGAGGGAGATATAGTCTATACAGCAGCGGAAACACGCAAAATCAAGCGTGGCGCAACTGTCATCCGTGGCGTTGTTCCTGCATTTGCTGGCGGTACTGGTTTGGGCAAGTCGAACAAAACCTATGAATCCGTTTTACCCAGCACTTCAACGGGCAAAAGCACAAGTAGCAGTAGTAGCAGCTCCACAAGCAAAGCTGAGAGCGAGTTTGAACGGCTTTATAAATATCATCAGCATTTGCTGAATATGGATCAGGAGAGTGTTGCTGACTATATCGCTTGGCTGGATGCCGCCTATCAGGAAGCCTATAAGAACGGTGAAATTGAACTTGATGACTATTACAAATATCAAGAAGAGGTTTTCGACAAAGTAAAGTCCATGTTGGATGATGTGCGGGAGGAACACGAAAACGCTATTACTCTGACACAAAACTGGCTGGATAATGCGATTGCTGATGGTGACAGGGGTAAAATTACCCAATATACATCTGAAATCGTGGCGCACTATAAAGCCATGCAGGAAGAACTTCATAAAGAAGCAGAGTATTACCGTTCTCTTGGGTATTCTGATACATCGGACGAGGTATCCAAATTAAGTGACCTATGGTGGGACTATTACGACAAAATCAAGACTGTTTCCGCTGACGCATGGCAACAGGTGGTCGATAATGCAAATGACGCTCTGGATAGTGTTACCGACTTGTACGATACCCTCAAGGATGCGGCACAGGAATATGCAGAAAATGGTAGCATTTCAGTCAAAACATTGCAGAGCATTTATAAGCTGGGAGTCCAGAATCTTGCCTATCTGGAAGATGAAAATGGGCAGTTGGTCATCAACGAAGAGAATATCCAGAAAGTCATTGCAGCCCGTACACAGCAGATGGCAATAGAAACCGCTCTGAACTACATTCAGCAGCTTAGAACGGCTCTGACAAATGAAGATACGGTGGCACTCAATAACCTAATTTTTGCAACCGATGTTGCCGCCAACAGCACATGGGATTTGGTGTACGCTCAGTTGCAGTTGCTTGGTTTGGATGAATCACAATATAATGCGGCACTGCAAAGGATTAACACTTTACGCTCTTTGGCAGATGTGGCAGTTACCAGTATTGGGCGTGTGGACAATGCCGCAAAAGAGGCGTTAGAAAGCACAAGTCAAGCACTGGACGATATTCTTGAATATGTCAAAGACATGATCAAACAAGAGGTCGAAAATCAGGTAGAGATTTTGGAAGAGCAAGTAGAGCAGTACAGAAACATTATAGACTTGCAGAAAAAAGCCTTAGACTTAGAGCGTGAGAAAGACAACTATACAAAGAGCGTTGCCGAAAAGACAAAGGCGATTGCTCAGTTACAAGCCCGTATTGCGCAGCTTGATTTGGATGACAGTCGTGAGGCACAGGCAGAAAAATCAAAGCTGATGGAAGAATTGGCTGACCTCAATAATGACCTTGCCGAAACTCAGGCAGACCATGCGTATGAAGTCAATTCTAACGCTCTTGACGCTATGGCTGATGCCTATGAGGATGAAAAGCGTAAGGAAATTGAGGTTTTGGAAAATACAATTTCTTCCGAGGAAAAACTTTATTCCGCAGCTATTTCCAGAATCAACAATGAATGGGATACCCTGTATTCTGATTTGTGCGATTGGGCATATAACTATGGCAATGTGACTATTAACACGCTGACTGAAGCATGGAATGCCGCAAGTCAGGCAGTACAGCAGTACGGCAGCTATTTGAATGCCGTTGCTACAACTCAAAGCCAACTGTCTGCCATTGACAATGCTTCCAGCAGTAATGTTATCGGCACTATGGGCGATTACGATACCAGCGGCGGCGCAACCATGAGCCGTGTAAAGGAAATCGTAGCACAGATGAAGGCAAACTCAATCCAGCATGGCAGTGAGGATGACGCAGGAAAATTGCGTCTGAACAAAGAAAACCTTCGCTTGGGTGAAGAATTGCAAAGCCTTATTGGGCGAACCGTTGTTCGTGGCGATGATGGCGTATGGTATCTGGACAAGGTAGGCGGCGCACAGCTATATGCGACTTACCCTTATAGCACTTATCACACAGGCGGCATTGTCGGGGATCAGGCAACGGCTGAACAGGATGAATTGTTTGCACTGCTGAAAAAGGGCGAAGTTGTATTGAATGAGCCACAGCAACAAGTGTTGTATCGTGTTCTGGATTCCTCTGAAACACTGGCAAGCAAGCTGGGTATCAGCAGTTTGTATGGCAACATGAACGGCAGTATTTATGCCGAAACACAGTCGCAAAACGCTGTTAAGCGTGATGCACAACAGGCTCAGGGATCAGTAACAGGAGCACAACAGAACATTAATGTTCAAAATCAAATTCCTGTTCAAATCATGGTTAGTGAAAAGCTGGATAAGAATGATATTAAACGATTAGGCAGAATAATTGGTGAAATTTCGAGTAAAGAGATTTATGAATCATACCGCAGAAGCGGTGGCCCACGACCGGGAAATATTCATTAATATTCTCACTGCAAGTCCCGATTCTCCGTAAATGGAGAGTCGGGATGTTTTGCTTTTATGCAGTAATTAGACAAGCCATAACCCACATATATTGAACACAAAGGGGCTGGAAGATGAAACCTTGAAGGAGAGTGATTTTTATAGTAGCTGTTTTAGAGTATAAGACTGACAAGCAAACAAAAATGCTTGGTGATAAGAAATTTACCGTTATCAACAAAATCCCTGTATTTTGTAGTACAGAAGAGCGAAAATTCGTGCTTCAGGGCGTTGAAAGCGGATTATATAACATTTTTCGAAAGTACATGAGTTGAGTTTTTCGAGCCGCAGCGGTATAATATAACCGTTGGCGGCTCTTTCTTTTATGGAGGAGCCAAATGGACAAATATGATGCAATTTATGGCAGACAGTCAGTTGATCGAGAAGATTCTATTTCTATCGAAAGCCAGATTGAATACTGCCAATACGAAACCAGAGGGGGCGCATACAAAGTATTCCAAGATAAGGGATACAGCGGCAAAAATACTGACCGTCCACAATTTCAAGAAATGCTTGCGGCAATTCGCCGTGGAGAAGTCAAGCGTGTTATCTGCTATAAACTGGACAGAATAAGCCGTTCCATTCTTGACTTTGCTACTATGATGGCTGAGTTTCAGGAATATGGAGTTGAGTTTGTATCATGCACTGAAAAGTTTGATACTGCTTCACCAATGGGAAGGGCAATGCTGAGTATCTGTATTGTCTTTGCGCAGTTGGAGAGAGAAACAATTCAGATGCGTGTTACAGATGCTTACATTTCCAGAAGTCGCAAAGGCTTTTATATGGGTGGTCGCATTCCATATGGATACCGAAAAGAACCGTTTATGCTTGATGGCAAAAAGACCTCACGATATGTTATTGATCCAGAGGAAGCAGAGGTTGTAAAGCTGATCTATTCTTTGTACGCAGAACCACAGACTTCATATGGCGATATTGTCAAGTATCTTATGGAACAAGGCATTACCAATAGCCGTACAAAAGATGGCGTATGGGACAGATGCCGCATTGCCGATATGATTAAGAATCCTGTTTATGTCAAAGCCGATTTGAACCTATACCGCTTTTATAAGGATCAAGGCACAAACCTACATAATAGCCCTGAAGATTACATTGGAGTCTTTGGTTGCTATCTGTACTCTGACAGGGATGCTGGACGCAAGCAATGCCATTTAGAGGGACAGCACATTGTTTTAGCTCCCCACGAAGGGATTGTTCCGTCTGATATATGGCTAAAAGCAAGGTTAAAGTGTCTAAACAATAAGCAAGTAGCAAAGCCATTAAAAGCAGGAAACACTTGGCTGGCAGGAAAGGTTAAATGCGGCAAATGCGGTTATGCTTTGACAATTCGCAAATGCAAGCTGAAAACCAGAACAAGACGGTATTTTATTTGTAGCCGCAGAATGCAAACCGAAAAATGTGAGGGCGTGGGAGGCATTGACGCTGATGTATTTGAACCTTTCATTCTGGAACAGATGAAGGATCATGTCAAAGAGATTGAGTCATTATCCTCTCAAAAAACAGTCCGTGAAAACCCGAAAGTGTTTGAGTTAAACGCAAAGATTGAGGCACTTTCAGCGGAAATCGGCAAATTACTTGATAAGGTTGCTGACGCAAATGATGTGTTGATGGATTATATCAATAAGCGTGTGAAAGAACTTGACGCACAGATTAATGTCTATCGGCAGCAGATTAGCGAACTATCGCCTTTACAGAATGTAGAAAAATTAAATACAAAGCAACTGAGAAACTACATGGATCATTGGGAGGAATTATCCTTTGATGACAAGCGGAATGTAGTGGATCAGCTTATAGTAGTAATCAAAGCAACAATGGACAGTTGTGAGATTACATGGAAGTTTTAACTCACTTTACCTTGATTGATTCGTTTCGCCAAAGCGCTGGAAGTGCACGATCTCACGCTCCCGCAGGAACTTGAGCGGCTCGCGCACATCCGGATTATCGATCAGGCGCAGCAGATTGTCATACGTGCTGCGGGCTTTCTGTTCTGCCGCCATATCTTCAAACAGGTCGGTAATAGGATCACCCTTGGACTGAAACGTCATTGCGCTCCATGGCGTACCGGAAGCAAACTGCGGATAGATGCCGGTAGCATGATCGACGAAATAAGCATCGAATCCGCCTTCTTTTATCTGCTCAGGCGTCAGGTTACGGGTAAGCTGATAAACAATGGCGGAGATCATCTCCATGTGCGCCAGCTCTTCCGTGCCGATATCAGTCAAAATTGCCTTACATTCTTTGTAGGGCATGGCATACCGTTGGTTCAGGTAACGCATGGAGGCACCCAACTCGCCATCCGGCCCACCGAGCTGTGTCATCACGATTTTGACTGTCTGCGGATCGGGATTTTTGATTTTGACCGGGAATTGCAGGCGTTTATCATATGACCACATCAGTTATCCTCTCCTTCCCACGGCCACGGATCATCGATCCAGCGCCAATGTCCGCTGCGGGTGTCCACCTCACGGGCGGTCAACGGGCCGAATGCGTCCTCATATTCTGCGGCGGCTTTATCAAACGCGGTGCGCATATCACTGTAATATGCCAGCGCCGCTTTATTATCCGGATGTCCGTCCAGATACTCAATGGCTTCTACCAGTGCAAAATCATACATCCGCACCCGGCCGAGCAGCTTTTCCCGTTCGGTCATCTCGGCACCGCCTCCTCTCCAAGGAAGGGCTTATCAAGGGCGGGGAAAATCGTGCCGCGGCTCAGTGCCAGCGCAGGCTCATACGGCGTGTCAAAGCTCTGCGCCGGTACGAACGCCATGGCCAAAGACAACAGGCGGGAATCGATGCTGTCCGCGGGCAGCGTCTGTTCCGCCTGAGGGTTCATCATGTTCATTGCGGTCGCTCCTTACTGCAAAAACGGTTTGAGGCTGTGCCTCATCCTCAGTATATGCCTGCGGCACCGGCCGGGTGCCTCTCCGCCGCACTGCCTGAAAAACAACGCCGGCGGCTTAACAAGCACAGTCTTTTGTGCTATACTAAAGATAAACCACCTTCCGGTTTCCGCCATCACACCGGAAGCAGACAGGCAACAACCCAAACGACCTGCGGCTTCGGCTGCGGGCGCGATTCCAACGGAGGCGTAAAATCATGGAGCTTTCTCATATTCGGGAACAGGCTGCACAGGCAGCGCAGCAGGTATGTGACGCAGCTAAGCTGCACGCAGGCGACCTGTTTGTGGTCGGCTGCTCTTCCAGCGAGATCTCAGGCGAAAAAATCGGCACCCACTCCAGTGTAGAGGTCGCGGAGGCCGTGTTTGACGGCATCTATTCCGTGCTGTGTGAGCGGAAGATCGATCTCGCCGCCCAGTGCTGCGAACATCTCAACCGTGCACTCATCGTCGAACGGACAGTATGCAGCCGTTTTATGCTGGATGAGGTTAATGTTGTGCCGCAGCCCAAGG
>ENA-ORSX01000835-ORSX01000835.1-human-gut-metagenome-genome-assembly--contig:-NODE-835-length-27110-cov-27.395269_pt1 | contig 27110 bp, 23 predicted proteins | sample MGYA00241904_ERZ509172 | MGnify/ENA primary metagenome ERZ509172 (study PRJEB26280, sample SAMEA2338795) | human gut metagenome | biome: human gut; feature: human-associated habitat; material: faeces...
ATCTGTATTCGTGACGAATCTGTTCAGGATTCAGAGGCGAATACTTTGTGCTCTTATATCTGTTCCGATTCTGGTATGACCGGAACAGATATAAGAGTTGGAAGTTACAGATAGCTGCTTAATCAGCAGACACTACTTATCGAAAGGGCTTGGGGCACTATGCTCAAAATCCAGTATTGGCATAACAAAAAGGATAACTGTCACGTTGGTATTGCCTACTAACATCGGGAAAGCCATAAAAATCCAGTTGTGTAAAATTTTCAAGGTACTATATGGTAGGTCAGAGAGTTTTTACAAACTCTTTTGACCCCAACATCATAATTTTAATTTATATTTAGAAAGTGTATGATATGATGACAGACCATGTAATTTCTTCCAATTATACCTATATCGTAAAATGTTCCGACGGAAGTCTATATACAGGATGGACAAATAATTTAGAAAAACGGATTCAAGATCACAATCTCGGAAAAGGTGCTAAATACACTCGCTGCCGAAGACCGGTAGAACTTGTTTATTATGAAATTTTTTCTACAAAAGAAGAGGCAATGAAACGAGAATATGCGATCAAACAATTAAACAGAAAAAAGAAAGATGCTCTGATTTGTACGTTTGCCCGGTAAAATCCATCTTTGTTACTCAAAACAATCCACCGGACTGTTTTATCGTATGCATAGCATATCAAAAAATAAGGTATCAGCACGCTGATACCTTATTTTTTCGTATATTCTCTGGATTGATTCATCCAAATCTAATCTTAGCCGAAGTATCTCTTCAGAAGTCCCTCGAATGCTTTTCCATGACGAGCCTCGTCTCTAGCCATCTCGTGTACTGTATCGTGGATTGCGTCAAGATTAGCAGCTTTTGCTCTCTTAGCAAGATCAAACTTACCAGCTGTAGCTCCGTTCTCTGCTTCTACACGCATTTCAAGATTTTTCTTTGTGCTGTCTGTAACAACTTCGCCAAGAAGTTCTGCAAACTTAGATGCATGCTCAGCCTCTTCCCAAGCTGCTTTCTCCCAGTACAGACCAATCTCCGGATATCCTTCTCTATGAGCAACTCTTGCCATAGCAAGGTACATACCAACTTCTGAACACTCTCCTTCAAAGTTAGCTCTCAAGTCTGCAATGATATCTTCGCTAACGCCCTGTGCTACTCCTACTACGTGCTCAGCAGCCCATTCTCTTTCTCCTGTCATCTCTTTGAACTTGTCAGCTCCAACATGGCACTGTGGACATTCTGCCGGTGCTGCTTCTCCCTCGTAAACATAACCACATACTGTACATACAAATTTTTTCATAATTCCTGTTCTCCTTTTCTTTTTCTGATTTTTATTTGTTATGACTTTTTAATGCAGTCACTGCATTGACCAAAAAATATGGTATTACTGGACTCTATAATACCTTCAAAATTTTCAGCTGCCGCCTGATTGATCTGCTCAATCTTAGACATATCTAAATCTAAGTCCAGTATCTTCCTGCACCTTGTGCAGTAGAAATGATTGTGTGGCTGAACGCATCCATCAAACCTGTCGCCGCCATCGGGAGCGGTAATCTTGATTGCCTCCCCTAACTCGGTTAATAGCTTCAGATTCCTATATACCGTTCCCAGACTGATGTTAGGAAATTCTTCCCTCACATGCATATATACTGTATCGGCAGTCGGATGTTCTTTCGTTGTTGCCAAAAACTGCTTGATGGATTCACGCTGCCGACTATATTTCAAGTTCGCCAATGGAATCCCCCTTTCATTTCAATAACAATAATAGTAACGATTACTACATTTACACTATAACCGAGATAGATCAAATTGTCAACACCTTTTTTAAATTTTTAATTACAAATTTTCAACCTTGGTTTTATATGATTTTTTCATAAGAAAAGAAGGAGATCACCTGTTACCACTGCTTTATTCCCGGTACTCTGACTTGGTTTCTTATCTGATTCCGCACCAGAATTTCCGTTTCCTGGTTTTTCCGGTTTGCCCGGTTTCTCCGGTTTCTCTGGTTTCTCTGGTTCTTTATCCGGCTCTCCCGGAATGACTTCTACCGTTTTCAATGCTTTTGCAGCCTCTTCCAACTTCGCTTTTGCGTCATTCACTTCATCCTGAGTCGCATTTTCTTTTGCTAATATTGCGTTCGCTTGATCTACTGCTTCTTGATATACAGCCCAGCTCTTTTCTGTATAATCTTTTTCCTGATACTTTTCTGTATCATCAAAATCCAGACTTTGTGCATTCTCCACATCCCCACGGTAAAATTTCCAATCCCTGTTAAAATTTAACCGTACTCGGGAATTTTCTTCCTCTGCATACGTCTTACCTACCGATGTTTCTTTTGCCTGCACACTGATTCCAGGAATCACCATTGCAACGGCGAGAAACATACTCAGTACCCTTTTTCTCATTCTTCGGTTCACTTTCTTTTTCCTCCTTGTGTATTTTTGCACACATTTCCAGTGAAATTATATTGCAAGATATACTATATGCACAATCGACTTATTGTTATATCCTAGACTTAATTATCGTTTTGTAAAAAAACACTACTCAAAACAGTCCACTAAACTGTTTTATCGCTTGTCTGGCAGCAAAAAAGATGCCGATAATCCATCCAATCAGATTAATCGACATCTTTTCACTTAACCTTCCATATAGTCCATCGGGTTTACCGGGGTTCCATCTTTCAGCAGTTCAAAATATAAATTCGGACCTTCTACAGAATAATATTTTGTAGGTTCACTCAAATGCCCCAGAGTCTGCCCCTTATTCACGTAAGCTCCGATTTCAACCGGTACTTCCTTCAGCTGTCCGTATACTGCCTGATACCCATTGCCCATATCCACTGTGACAGTCAACCCGGTTTGTGCTTCCTGCTCAATCGATGATACAATGCCTTCCTGCGCAGCACTGATAATTTCTCCTGTCTCCCCGCTGATAATCAGAGCCGGATTATATTGATACTGTTCCAGTGTTGGAAAATATACCGTTTGATCCATACTGTAATCAATCAGTACCGCTCCGCTTGCCGGCCAATCCAATGTACTGTTTTCATCAAACCACACATTCATCCCATTTCCGGCAGTTTCCTCTGATGTTTCCTCTAATGATCCCTGTTCAGCTGCCTCTTCCCGGCTCTCCTCCTCCGTGTCATCTTCTGTCTCTAATGTATTCTCTTCCTCCGGAAGTACAATATCTTTTCCCGTTGTTGCCTCGGTCTCCTCTTTTGTCATTTTTTCCGCCTGCGCCAGCTGTTGATTCATTTTGTTCCGATAATTGCGAAAAGTAAATGTTCCAACAAGTGCAATCACTGCAACAAAACAAAGAACCAACGCAACAGCAGCGCCCTTTCCTTTTAGGAAGGATTGTTTTTCATTGTTATTCATATTCATCACCTCTGACTCTATTTTTGCCAGAAACGTGATGCCTTATACATACTCTGAACAATCTTGTTCTTATATTTTTTGTCTCACTTCTCCTCCATCTCTTAACTCTGTTCCTGCAAAGAAAAATTGCAGAATTTCTTCATAAGAACGTCCTTCTTTTGCCATTTCATTAGCCGTCCACTGACTCATCCCCATTCCATGTCCATTCCCGGTTGTCGTAATTCTCAGCTTTCCCTCCTGCTCCTGCAAAGAAAAATCACTGGATGCCAATCCCAGTGCATCTCGAAATTGATCGCCTGTACAGATCGTTTTTCCAATCCGCAGTTCCTTTACATAGCCCGCCGCATCATAAGACAAGATCTCAAAGTCCTCAAACCGATAGATTTTTTCCGCCTCTTCTTTCTCCACCGCTACCAGAAACGGCTGACATTTTGTTTGTATTTCTTCATAACTATAGGAACAGGTCCTAATCTCTTCCTGTGCCTCTTTATCACATGGACATTCCAGCACTGTCAAATATGGGTACGCATCTGTCCCCAATACTTCTTCTGCCGACCTTGTCATTCCGTTACTGGATTGATGATACGGAGCCCACGCATAATTTTCTCCATAATAAAGGACTTGATTCTCTGTTTCCTTCATTGCACGCTTTAAGTTTTCATATATTGTTTTGAACTCTTGTCCACCCCAGCGTTTCTCCATTTCTTCTATACTCAGATACCGCTCCGAAAGCACCATCTGCGGATCTTCCTTCATCTGTTGATACAATCGGGTCCGAATCAAAACTGCCTGCGCTTTTAATAGCTCCGCCTCACTGTTTTCTTCACTTTCCAGAGCCAGCAGCCCTATAAAATAAGTTTCCCATGGAATTTCTGTCACCATACTTTCTTTTGTTCCAACCGGCTGAGGCTGCATCACCCGGACATACCATTCCTGCTGAATCCCTTCTTGCCAATCCGCTCCATGTACAAACACTGTCACTACATAAGGTAAAAGTAAAAGAATGACCACAAAGGCGCCAAAGGACTTTGCCTTTTGCAGCCAAATCCGATATCTCGCTGCGTGATACTTCATAAAAAACCCTCCATACCAAAAGATATGAAGGGTTTCTTTTCATTATTCATTTTCTTTCTCTAATTCCACTGCCGGCTGTACTTCTGTCTCCGGCTGAGTTACCTCTGCCGGCTGCACTTCCGCCTCCGGCTGTGTTATCTCTGTCGGCTGTGTTTCCGGCATCGTCGGCTCCTGCCCCATTAATCCGCGCTGAACTTCAAACGAATGATACTGTCCATCCATATTGGTTGGATTCTGTTTATCTACTCTTCTGCTCATAATAAATAAACAAAGAGGCTCATACAATGGGATCAAACTCATCAGAATCGCATGTACAATCGACATGTTTTTTGTAGTAAAACTTTCAAGAATCTGATGGTTTACCAGTACCTGCAATACTTGTTTCACTGCTCCACCTGCAATTAGGATCAGAATGAACAAAATCATCAAAACGACCATTGTTCCGATCGTTCCTGCTCCCATATAGGAATGGGAATATCCCATCGTCGTATACGCACTGAAACCGATCACACCAAAGATCAACAGATAAAAGATCATCACCACTGCACCTTCAATAAATGGCAGCACAATCAGCCAGATTCCAGGGTTTCGAATGGATTTCTTTTTTAAAACAATTTCTCCGCCCAATTCTCCTTGCAAATAAGTTCTTGCAAACGGCACGAATGCAAGCCAAGGATAGTCTTCTCCTTGATCCTTTGCAATCGTATACAGCCCAATCCCTTTTATAATATAACAAACCAATGAATAAATCCCCCATACAACAAATATGAGCAGATATACCATCAAAACCGTTGCTATACCATTACTTCCTAAATTGGAATAATCATAACTTTCATAATATCCCATAAAATGCACCTCCTTGCAGAATTTCTCTTGACTCTTCTTTTGTTAAAACTCCTGTGGTGTCACAGTTACTTTTTCCAGTTTCCAGATGTCTCTTACATATTCTTCAATGGTACGGTCTGAAGTAAATTTACCGCAGCATGCTGTATTAAGCATTGCCATCTTCGCCCATCTGTCAGTATCACGATACGCTTCTTCCACTCTCTTCTGTGCATCTGCATAGGAACGGAAATCTTTTAAGATAAAGTAAGTATCTGCCTTATCCGTACACTGTGTATTTAACAAAGAATTATAAAGGTTCTTATACATATTATGATCGCCATGTGCATAAGTTCCATCCATTAACTGATCAATGACACGTTTTAATTCCCAATCATTGAAATAAATATCTGTTGGATTATATCCACCATGATTCTCATAATTGATCACTTCTTCAGAGCTTAATCCAAAGATAAACGCATTCTCAATTCCAACTTCTTCTACAATCTCAACATTGGCACCGTCCATAGTTCCTAATGTTGGCGCTCCATTCAACATAAACTTCATATTTCCTGTACCAGAAGCTTCTTTAGATGCTGTTGAAATCTGTTCACTTACATCTGCTGCCGCAAAAATCAGCTCAGCATTAGATACGCGATAATCTTCAATAAATACGACTTTCAGTTTACCATTGATACTTCTATCATTATTCACAACATCTGCTACTGAATTGATGAGCTTAATTGTTTCTTTTGCTCTAAGATATCCTGCCGCTGCCTTTGCTCCGAAAATAAATGTTCTTGGATAGAAAGACATCTCCGGATGCTCTTTAATCTGATTGTACAGATACATAACATGTAAGATATTCAATAACTGACGTTTGTACTCATGCAGACGTTTTACCTGTACATCAAAAATAGAACGTGGATCTACATCAATTCCATTGTGCTCTTTGATATATTTTGCAAGGCGTACTTTATTCTGATACTTGATCTGCATAAACTCTTTTCTCGCCTGCTCATCTTCTGCAAGTGGTTTCAACTTTTCAATCTGTGAAAGATCAGTCTTCCATCCATCTCCGATATGTTTTGTAATCCAGTCAGACAAAAGCGGATTTCCATGTGCCAGGAAACGTCTCTGTGTAATACCGTTTGTCTTATTATTGAATTTCTCCGGCATCATCTCATAGAAGTCACGCAGCTGTTCATTTTTCAGAATCTCCGTATGCAGACGCGCTACACCGTTTACAGAAAATCCTGCGATGATTGCCATATTAGCCATACGGACCTGACCATCCCAAAGAATTGCCATCTTTTTGACTTTCTCTTCATTTCCAGGATATTTTGCCCGAACCTCGTTGACAAATCTTCGGTCAATTTCCTGTACAATCTGATAAATACGAGGAAGAAGTCTGGAGAACAGGTCAATCGGCCATTTTTCTAACGCTTCTGCCATAATGGTATGGTTTGTATACGCACAAGTTTTTGTGGTAACATCCCATGCTTCTTCCCAAGTCAGTCCTTCTTGGTCAATAAGAAGATGCATCAATTCCGGAACTGCCACTGTCGGATGTGTATCATTCATCTGAATAACAACTTTTTCATACAATTTTTTAATATCTTTATGCTCACGTTTATACTTTGCAAGAATCTCCTGCAAACTTGCCGAAATAAAGAAATACTGCTGTTTCAGACGAAGTTCTTTTCCAGCATAATGATTATCATTTGGATACAATACCTCTACAATTGTCTTGGCAAGATTTTCCTGCTCTACCGCTTTGTGATAATCTCCTCTGTCAAAAGAATCCAGCTGGAAGTCTGTGATTGCCTTTGCATCCCAGATTCGCAATGTATTTACTACATGATTGTTATAACCTACAATCGGCATATCGTACGGAATTGCCAGTACAGACTCAAAGTCTTCCTGAATAAATTTATCTCTTCCTGTTTCAGCATCATGCTCAAAACGTACTTTTCCTCCAAAACGTACCTCTTTTGCATACTCATCTCTGCGAATTTCAAATGGATTACCATCTTTCAGCCAGTTATCCGGTGTTTCTACCTGATAACCGTCTTTGATCTTCTGTTTGAACATTCCATAGCGATACCGGATTCCACATCCGTATGCCGGATAGTTCAGCGTTGCCAGAGAATCTAGGAAACATGCTGCCAGTCGTCCCAGTCCCCCATTACCAAGAGCCGCATCCGGCTCCTGGTCTTCAATTACATTCAAATCAAATCCGAGTTCATCAAGCGCCTCTCTCACTTCATCATAAACTGTCATATTGATCAAGTTATTTCCAAGAGCACGCCCCATCAAAAACTCCATCGACATATAGTATACTGTCTTGGCGCCAGATTTTTTATATGCCGCCTGTGTAGAAAGCCAGTCGTCAATAATAGCATCTTTCAGTGCATAGCTGACTGCCTGAAAAATCTGCTGCTGACTCGCTTCATCTACAGTTTTACGGTACAACGTCTTTACATTTTCCCGCACCATCTCTTTAAACGCTTCTTTATTAAATTTTTTTCCTGTTGCTAAATTTGTGTTATCCATTTTCTCAATTCCTTACTTTTCTTCTTTTTGAACGCCGAGAGTTACTGCCTCGCCATTCACTTTCCACTCTTTAACGTATCCGGCCGGTTCTGCTTTTATCACAGAAATTGCCAGAACTTCTTTTCCGATCTTATCTGCATATTTTTCAAATACATTCTCTGCCTTTTCGCTGCCCTGATAAGTTACAAAAATTTGATCCATAACTTCAAATCCGGCTTCTTTACGCATTGTTTGAATTTTGCTGATAATTTCTCTTACAAAGCCTTCTTCTAACAATTCTTCCGTCAGGTTAGTATCCAGAACTACCGTAATTCCATTATCATTTTCTGACACAAAGCCTTCCACCTGTGCTGTTTCGATCAACAGATCTTCTTTAAACAAAAGAACTTCCTGTCCATTTACGTCAAGTTTTAAAGAACCATTTGCATTCAGTTCATCCATTGCAGCATTGCCGTCTAACTGATCCAATGCATTTTTGATTCCTCCTAACAGTTTACCATATTTTGGTCCAACTGTCTTCAATTGCGGTTTAAAACTATAAGAAGTAAAGTCACGAACATCTGCGGTAAATTTCACATTCTTAACATTCAGCTCATCCGCTACAATTTCCTGATAAAATTCCGGAAGGTCAAATTCTGCTTTCACAAACATATGTCCGATTGGCTGACGATTCTTAATATTGGATGTATTTCGACATGCACGTCCCATTACAACCAGTTTCAGAACATGTTCCATATTGGCTTCCAGCTCTCTGTCGATGAACTTCTCATCTGCTGCCGGATAATCACACAAGTGAATACTTTCCGGTGCATCAGCGTCAATACTGCATACCAGATTCTGATAAATTTCCTCTGTCATAAACGGAATCATCGGAGCTGCTACTTTTGAAACAGTTACAAGCGCTGTATACAGTGTCATGTATGCATTGATCTTATCCTGTTCCATTCCTTTTGCCCAGAAACGCTCACGACTTCTTCTTACATACCAGTTACTCATGTCATCCACAAAATCCTGAAGTGCTCTTGCACTCTCCGGAATCCGATAATTTGCAAGATTATCGTCTACTGTCTGGATCAACGTATTCAGCTTGGACAACAGCCACTTGTCCATAACAGACAATTTTTCATAATCCAATGTATACTTCGTAGCGTCAAACTCATCAATATTTGCATACAGCACAAAGAATGCATAGGTATTCCACAGAGTACCCATAAATTTACGCTGTCCCTCTGTTACAGCCTTTCCATGGAAACGATTCGGCAGCCATGGTGCACTATTCACATAGAAATACCAGCGGATTGCATCTGCTCCATACGTCTGAAGTGCATCAAACGGATCAACTGCATTTCCCTTGGATTTACTCATCTTCTGTCCATTCTCATCCTGCACATGACCAAGAACAATAACATTCTGATATGGCGCTTTGTTGAACAGGAGTGTTGAAATTGCAAGCAGGGAATAGAACCATCCACGCGTCTGGTCTACCGCCTCAGAAATAAACTGAGCCGGGAACTGCTGCTCAAATAATTCCTTATTTTCAAACGGATAATGATGCTGTGCAAACGGCATGGATCCGCTGTCAAACCAGCAGTCAATTACTTCCGGCACACGATGCATCGGTTTTCCACACTTTGGACACCGGATTGTTACTTCATCGATATACGGTCTGTGTAATTCAATTTCATCCGGACAATTATCGGACATGGATTTCAGTTCTTCAATGCTTCCGATAGAGTGCATATGTCCACACTCACATTCCCAGATATTTAAAGGTGTTCCCCAATAACGGTTACGACTGATTCCCCAATCCTGTACATTTTCAAGCCAGTCACCAAAACGGCCTTTTCCGATACTTTCTGGAATCCAGTTGATTGTATTATTATTTGCAATCAAATCTTCTTTGACATCTGTCATTTTAATAAACCAAGACTCACGTGCATAATAAATCAAAGGAGTATCACATCTCCAGCAATGCGGATAACTATGCTCAAACTTTGGAGCATCAAAAAGCTGACCTCTGGACTCCAGATCTTTCAATACTTCCGGATCTGCTTTCTTTACAAATAATCCTGCAAATGGTGTGGACTCAGCCATATTTCCCTTTTCATCTACAAGCTGTACAAACGGCAGGTCATATTTTCTTCCGACCTGAGCATCATCTTCTCCAAATGCTGGTGCAATATGAACAACACCTGTACCATCGGTCAGAGTTACATAAGTATCGCACACTACATAGAAGGCTTTCTTATGCTGTTTCTCAGCCAGATCTGCAGCACACTGATACAGTGGTTCATACTCTTTTCCTTCTAATTCTGTTCCCTTATAAGTTTCCAGAACTTCGTAGGCAGCCTTTCCTTCTTCTGCTAATTTTCCAAGAACTGTATCCAACAACGCAACTGCCATATAATACGTGTATCCATCTGCAGCCTTTACCTTTGCATAATCTTCATCTGGGTTTACACAAAGCGCCAAGTTAGATGGCAATGTCCATGGAGTTGTTGTCCATGCCAGAATATATGCATCCTCATCCTTTACTTTAAAGCGAACAATTGCAGAACGCTCTTTCACATCCTTATATCCCTGTGCAACTTCCTGTGCGGAAAGCGGTGTTCCACAACGCGGACAATATGGTACAATCTTAAATCCTTTATACAAAAGTCCCTTATCCCAAATCTGCTTCAGTGCCCACCATTCAGACTCAATAAAATTGTTATCATAAGTAACGTAAGGGTTGTCCATATCTGCCCAGAAACCAACAGTACTGGAGAAATCCTCCCACATCCCCTTATATTTCCATACACTTTCTTTACATTTATCAATAAATGGCTCCAAACCATATTCCTCAATCTGATCTTTTCCATCCAGACCGAGCAGCTTTTCTACTTCCAGTTCAACCGGAAGTCCATGGGTATCCCAGCCAGCTTTTCTAGGTACTTCATATCCTTTCATAGTACGATAACGTGGAATCATATCTTTGATTACACGTGTCAGCACATGTCCGATATGCGGCTTACCATTGGCAGTCGGAGGTCCGTCATAAAAGGTATACATCGGACTACCTTCCCGTTCTTTCATACTCTTCTGGAAAATATCATGATCTGCCCAGAACTTTTCTACTTCTTTTTCACGTTCCACGAAATTCATATCCGTAGATACTTTCTTATACATTGCTCTTCTTCCTTTCTGTAAAACATTTCGTTTTTAGTTTTTTATAAGATTGAAAAAAACCCTCCGTCCTGTAACAGGACGAAGGGTTGAATCTTCGCTTATACCACCTTTACAACATACTCCGGCTTTTACGGCCTTCCATACGCGTTCCGTTAACGGCAGAACTCCGGCAGTCCCTACTGCAAGTATCATATCACTCAGTTCGGAAACTGCAGCTCAGAAGTGATATTCAAAAATAACTTACTCATACCGGACTCACACCCACTCCGGCTCGCTGTGACTTTGTGTTATTCCCTACTGTCTTCGTCAATGCTTTTTCAATCTCTTATATACGGGGTAATTATATAAAAAATCAGAAAAAAAGTCAAGTAAAAAGCACCATAGCGTCGATTCTGACAATCTGACTATGATGCTCTGTTTCTTACCAATCTGTATAAATATCTATTGTTCCACTGGCACAACCGGAATCGTATACCTTTCCTGTTCCCAAAGAAGTCTCCACAATCGTTCCCTTCGGATGATCGCTGCTCGCTACACAAATATAATTATTCTCGTCACGCACCGTACCATCAGATGCCACATGACGTCCCGGAATATTTAAGCCATATCCCGGCAACACCTTCTGAGAATAATAGGTTTCTCTGTGTCCGTTGAAATAGACAACTCCAATCCAGGGATTTAACTGTCCCGGACCGGATGGATAATTATATCCGCCGCCGCTATTGGAACCACCATTGTTGGACCCATTATTATTTGATCCATTATTATTCTGACCGTTTCCGGTACTTCCGCTATTACCTGTATTACTATTTGCCGAATTATTTGCCTGGGCATTTTGCTGCGCTGCCTGCTGTGCTTTTAATTCAGCAATTGCAGCCTTCAATTCTGTTAAATCTGTTGATGTAGAAGTAGCTTTTTTATTTAATTCTTCCCACTTTTTATTCAGCTCTTCTTCCATCTCTTTGTATGAATTCTGCTGTTCTTTTAAGCTCTTTTCTTCTTCTTCAATTGTGCTTCGCAAATCTTGAAGTGCCTGAAACATTCCTCTGTCATACTCGCTTAATTTCTGGACAAAATGAACTTTATTCACGAGTTCCGATAAGCTCTCCGCTGAGAAGATCATTTCCAGTAACGAGGCATCGCTGTTTTCATAAATATACTGGATACGTACCTTCATATCCTCATAATAGGCATCCTCATTATTCTTAGCGATTTCCAATTGTTCCTGGGCCCTGATAATATTATTATTGACGGTTTCCATCTCTACTTCATTATCAGCAATCTCTTCACTAATCTGAAGAATTTCACCATTGAGACTGTCTAGCTCACTTTGCAGCCCCGAAGACTTGCGCTCCATACTATCCAGCTCATCTGCAGAGACATTCAAGACGGGACAAAGAAAACTAAATACGCATATCCAGGCAGTCATCTTCTGTAGCAATCGATTTCGTTTTGTTTTCATAATACCTGCTCTTTCTTGAAAATATTTTTCAATTCTTTTTGATTGAGTATCGTCCATATTCTACTATCTTTTCTTCGGCTTGTCAAATTGGGAATAACTTCCTTTTCGTCTTTTGCGAGATTCAGCCGCACGTCTTCGCCGCATCCGTTTTTGTTTCTCCTGCCATTTCTTATAACGCAAATATTTCCGGTAAAACAGTGCAGCTGCTATAACTACGATCAACAGCACCACCGCAGCAACCGCAATGATAACCTTTTTCGTACTCTTCACAGTCTCCTCTTTTGATTCCTTGCTCTCTTCGTCACGAACTACACTCTTTTCATTCGTATTTGTTTTCAACGAAACTTTTGTCTTTCCAATAATCTGCCCTTCATACGTATAGACTGCTGTTCCGTCCTGTTTTGTATCTTCTTTTATTTCACACTTTATCTTCTCTTTATCCACTGTATCCAGATTCTTCGGTAGTACTGCATAGGCATTTTCATCTGTGAAACTTTTGATTTCATCCATTGTATCTGTCACACCCAACTCAGCTAACGGAACCTTCGTAAAATTATTAAAAACATATTCCATCATAGCTTTTGTATCTGTATATGCGTCTACACCATAATCCTGTAAAACAACTGCTGCCAGCTGCAATTCCCCATTATCAGCCATTGTTACAAGTGTTGTTCCGGACTGATCTGTATATCCGGTCTTACCACCTGTACAATACTCATAATAATATGCATTTTCCGGCCAAAGCATTTTATGATTTTGCTGAAATACCCGTTCCTCATCTACCAGATTTGTAGGGGGAATCCGGTATTCCAATATATCCATAATATTACGAAATTCTTCCTGTTGATATACCGCAGATGCAATCAAAGCCATATCATGTGCAGTTGTATAATGCTCTTCATCGTGAAGTCCGTTTGGATTGACCCAGTGAGAATTTGTACAGCCAAGTTCCTTTGCACGTGTATTCATTAACTCAATAAACGTATCATAGCCGCCATTTAAATGCGTGATTCCGGTACTTTCCGCTACGGCATAAGATACTTCATTTGCCGATGCAAGCAAAACAGCTCTTAATGCATCTTTCATGCTGATTTCTTCTCCCGGACGCATTCCGATATGTGCATCATCCCAATTTAAAATATCAACACTTGCCTGCGAAAAAGTTACCTTATCTGTCAACTCCGCATTTTCTAAAGCAACCAAAGTTGTCAAAAGTTTTGTAATACTTGCCGGAAAATGCCTTTCCTCCGCCTTCTTCGAATAAAGAATCGCACCACTATTCATATCCATAACAATCGCTGAGTGCGCATATACCGCTGGACCGGCAGGCCAATTCTCCAACTGATCTGTCTCGCTTGGAGTCTCCAATGCTTCCTTTCGCTCAGCTTCTAATTTTGCCTCAGCCTCCGCAGCTAATTGCTCTGCAGTCTTTTCTTCATTATTTAGATCTCCATCCTGTACCTGTACTTCTTCTGCAAAAGTAAGCTGTACCGGCTGCATCGCCAAAAGCATAACACCCAGTATCCCTGCAACAAATTTTTTAAACATCATTCCAAAGTATCTCCTTTGACTTTGATTCCAATCACCATTCTTCTTGCATAATTATTATTCTTAATTCATAGCAATTATATCATAATATCGTGATATAGGATATCCGTCAACCTCGAATACACACGAATAGCCTCTCAGAAATCCCCGGGGATTCCTTCTGCGACTTCTTATCCTTTCACTGCCTCTTCTACTTCCTCCAAAGAACAGCCCGTTAATTGTGCTGTTTCCTCTATATCCTGCAGCTTTGCATACACCTTCCGCAGCATCTGCATTCGTTTCTCTACCTCTCTCTTTCTATCATATTCCTGCTGCTCTAGTTGTTTTCTCTGCTCTTCCAGTTGATTCTTCTGCACGTTAATTTCATCCTGCATCTCATCGATCATCAACTGCACTGTATTCCGATCCAACTCGAGCAATTCCTCCGAAAACATCTTCATCACCTCATCTATGTTCTGGCACATCTCGTATGCCTCCTCATACATTGCCCGGAACTCCGGATACTGCTCAATCAATCGGATAATCACCCCCGGATCATCCATGCACAAGAATGCCAGCCATGCCTCTAGTTTATTATCAAACTTCGTTTTCTTCATATTTCTGTTTTTATTGTCATAGATTTCTTTATAGATGTCAAGTGGGATGCAGATATATTCCTGCAGCAGATTCCACTCCAGTCCGCTGTCAAATACCTGTTTCGATTGATGTTTGTACCTATCTGGATATGCATGAAACTCCTTCAGGCTTTTTTCAAATAAAACAATCGTATAAACTCCTTTGATATCTTTATAACTGAACTTCTTTTTCTTCCGGCCTTTCACTCGTTTATACTGGCGCAAAAGCAAGTCCGCAGAATAACAGGCGCACCGCTCTCCCGGAAATTTATAGCCAATCTTCTGCACCTCCAGATTCACAATCGTACCGTCTTCCAGTTGTACAACAATATCCATAATCAGCAAAGTCATCTCATCCGCAATTCGAGTAGAATCATTGGGAAGTATTTCCAGAATCTTCACCATTTTTCCTAAAATCAATGACAAAAACTCTTCCAATCTCTCCGGTGTATACTCCGGGTTCATCACTTCTTTAAAGAATCCGTCATACAGAAACTTAATTCCCCGTACTCCGGTACAGAAATCCAGAAATTCTCTCTGCTGTTCTTCCGTCCATTCTTCAAATAGCTCTCTCAATTCTGACTTGCTTTGAATTTCCGCAAGCAGAGTTTCCCGTTCTTTTAATATCGGGAAATACTGTTTCAACGTTGTTGCCATAGGCACATCCTCCTTTTTAACCTAACCTTTTTGTATCTTTCACTTTTTACATTCATGGATTGTGCCTGACTTAGGCATCTAAATGAACCCCATACTAGAAATGCCGCAGGAAGAACATCCTGCTGAAAATTTTTATTTCGTAAAAAAATATAATGGGAAGTGTACGTTTACCTTAACATACACTTCCCGTAAAATCTATCTGTTTCTTGTTGATAACCACTGTGAATTTGTTGGTAACTCATTCCAACTTTTATTCAAATTAAGAAAGTTGCCTTTCAAAACCAATCATCAAACCACCCTGCTCTGCATAATAACTACACAAGCCATATGTCTTTTCAACACGGACAACTGCATCTGCAAATTCTCCTAAAATAAGTTCTTTTAAATTATTTGCAGCTTTTTCGTTAAAACAATGATCGATTACAACCTTCCCACCGTTATAACCTTTTTCCTTCATATTTGAGAAAATCTTCTGTATCGCTTTCTTTTCACCCCTGCACTTATCGGTCGGATGAAGTCCATCTTTCACATCTCCAACAACACGAATCCCTATAACACTACAAAGTGCTGCTGTTGTATGACTAACCCTTCCATTATTGGCAAGATTCTTCAATGATTGTAAAGAGAACAGCAAACAACTTCTTTTCTCTTTATATTCTTTGATTTCTTTACATACAGTATCAAAATCTTTTCCTTCTGCAACGAGCTCTCTTATCTTCTCTGCCAAAAGTTTCATCTCCGGTCCCGCAGAATAAGAGTCCAAAACAAAAACCTTCTTTCCCGGATTCTCTTCTTCATACTGTGCTTTCGCAGTCATAGCTGCATTGTAACTCCCGGATAATAAACTAATAATTGTCAGACAATACACCTCATCCGCATCTCCAAATGCGTCCAGCCAGTCTCCGATACCCGGACATGCGCTGCTGGATTTCCCTTGAAAATGTTTAAGAAAATCTGTCATCTCAAGAACATCTAAATCTTGATCATCTCGAAATTCCCTCTCATCTGTTACTATTGTAAGCGGTGCACATGCAAAATCAATTCCCTCTAATTCCTGCAAATTCGCCCCCGAATCAGCTACAATCTTAATACTCATTTGAAATCTCCTTATCCTATCGTAAAAATAAAGTTATTATTACCTTTTTATGTGGTTTTTAATACTACTTGCATCTTCGGTGTATTATATAGTATAAACGTTGATTTGTCAACAACTTAAATTATCCTAGTATTCTTTACTTTTTATCTTTTTCATAAATTTTATAAAAAACAAAGAATTTTTCTGCTACGTTAATAATTCCAACATATTTTGAACACACTTTTTCAGTATACTAAGTCCAAGATAGTTGATAACACAACTATCTCCCCCCTCATAAAGTATTGACATCCAGAGGGAAACCTCCGGATGTCCACTTTACTCTCATTCCTTTAGATAACTATAAAACCAACGACCCCCGTTAACCTTTCGGCTAACGGGGGTTCGCTGTTTGTAAAAACTATAACTCCATTCTCTTTTTGGATTTCATCCAAGTCTTCTATCACATCAACGGAGCAAACGGCAAAAAGATACTTTCCAAAACTCGCTCTTTTTTATTCCGTTCCTTGAAATGTTCCCATGTATATGGAATACAATTTTCAATATCCTGATCATAAATAGCATTGTACTTTTGTACTAATTGATTCTCATAAAAGACACCGCACACTTCATCATCCACCATCAAACTTCGCATATCCATATTCACAGAACCGATACAACACAATTCTTCGTCGATCACCATTGTTTTTGCATGAATATAACCTTTGTATTTATATACCTTTGTGCCATATTCCAATAACTGTCCGCTATAATAATTTGTCACCGGATCCAAAAAGAAACTTGCCTTAATCCCCGGTATCATCAGCTCAATCTCCACCCCGGATGCCGCGGCAGTCTTCAATGCATCCAAAACAGATGCATCAGGAATAAAATACGGGGATTGAATCCGAATCCTTTTCTTTGCACTTCTAATCATACTTAGATAACACATTTTCACCGCTTCTTTGTCCGTATCTACACCACCTGCGATAAACTGACACAAAGACGGTGTAATCTCATAATGTTCTGATTGCATCCTTTGTATAAAAGCAATCGTATACTCCCAATCACAACGTTTAATAGAACATAGCCAATCTTTCAAAAAATATGTATTCAGAACAGAAACACAGGCTCCTTCCAGCCGAATCTGTGTATCTCTCCAGGGATTTTTGATTTTATCCATATTCGCATATTGTTTTCCGATATTCATTCCGCCAATATATGCAGTCTTCTGATCGATCGAAACAATCTTACGATGACTCCGGTAATGTGTAAAATACGGTTTCACCCGCACCACTTTTCCTCCAGCTTGAACCAACGGCTGAAACATTTTTTTCGGTGTAGAAAGATTTGCGATAAAATCACACATTACCCATACTTCTACACCCTCTCTTGCCTTTTCCGTTAAAACTTCTACTAATTTTTTGCCTACCAGATCATGATGAATCGTATAAAATTCTATAAAAATGCAGCTTTTTGCCTGTTTCAGATCTTTAAACAGCTGTGTATAGTGACTTTCCCCATCTATATAAAATTCCGCATCCTTATAACTGGTCAATTCACTGGCATTATATACCGTATTAAATTGGATCACCTGCATATCCGATTCAGACAATCGGCTCTCATCGATTGAAAAGGAGGGCAGCAATTCCACATTATACGGCTGATCTTTCAACTTCTTATTTCGAATTACTGCTGTCAGCTTAATTGCAACCGTACTTCCAAAAATCAAATACAAAACAGTCCCCACATAGGGAAGAAAAATCATAATCACTACCCATAACAATGCTTCCGTAGGACGTTTTCTCTCTACAAAAATAACCATAAGTATCAACAAAAGATAGATCATAAACAAAATAAAATGAAACATGTATCTCACCTTCTCGCTTTCTTTTGTGCATTCTTCAGTATCAGGCATCTATGGATTGCATCGCTTACATGGCGCATACCCCTGTTCTATGACTTCTTCTCGGGAACCACAAAATTCACTCTTATTCTTTTCTTTCATCTGCTTTAAGCTGGAACACTCCGGTAAATGAAATTTTCTGGTATTTGTATTTAAAATATAAGTAACTTCTGTACTCTCCGAATGTTCTTCCTGCTCTTTTCCTGTCTCGTCCTTTGATACAGATTCTCCGCCAACATAGGTACTCTCACCTGATTCATAATCAATTTCCACTCCCGGCTGCACATTATAGCAAAAGACATTAAACAAAATCCCTTCTCCATCATCTTCCACCGACTTTGCTTCCATCTGTACGCCACTTGCAACCAGATTGTCTCCTTCATAAACCGGAGTCACACGATATAATACATGATTATTTGTTTCTTTAATGTAATCCGCCACCATATTTTCAAACGGGAGCATTCCTTCTACATTCAAATATCGGGTTCCTGTAATCAGATTTTCCGGATTTGCATTTTCAGCAGTCAGCTGAAATCCTATAAGATGACAACGATTATACAGATATTTTCCATCCACACAATCATATTTTACCGTATGCCAGCCCGAAGGTTTTACAGCTCCGATAGAATCTCTTTTTTCAGTCGGCATCAAATCAGTACCTATATTTGCCGTTGCCACACCACATCGTCCCAATTCATCCAGTTCACTATAGGTTTCATAAGAATCTGTATTCATCTCCGATTCCGAAAATGTTGGAATATTATCATTGACGACCGTATAGGCTTCCTGAGGCACTATAGTCTCTGCCTTTTCTTCCGGAGCATTACTCCCACAGCCTGATACTGTCCACAAAAAAATCAGCATCATAGACAAACCGATTCGTTTTATCTTATTCATGTTTATATTCCTCCATTGTAATTTTTTCATGGGATGATCCCGGAAACTCTTCTGTATGTTCTAATTTCCAGGACTTTTCTGCAAGATCAATGTCCAAAAACTGATCCCCCGGATATCTCCGATTCCACCGAAATAAAATCAATTTTTCAATCTTCTCTTCATACGCTTTTACAGATACATTTTCCACAAAACAATACTCCCCGCTCTTTGCAGAATCCAAAAAATCTTCTGCAACGGATATTGCCTTTTCGGCCGACTGCTCAAACTGCCGGTAGGAATATGCATTCATCCATAATCTTTTTCCTTCCGCCATTGCAAGAATCTTTTCTCTTAGAATCCGATCCTGACTCTGCCTGCGCTGGTGAAACATCATCCCATTTTTCTCATCTACTGCCATTATCACTATCAAGTTCTTATCCCTCTTTTCCAAATATCCTAAATCCATATTCTATATAAGATATATTATCATAACTGTCTATTTTGTAAATGATAATACAAAAAGACTGCCGCCTTCACAACATCTTTTCTTTGTGAAGACCACAGTCTTTCTATCTACTTTTTTCAAATACACGCAACACTCCGATGATCAATTCCTGCTTTGTGTCCGGAATTTATAATTCACTGTACCATTCTCCCAGATTCCCTGCAATTCATAAGTCGTATCCGGTTTAAAACAAGCAGTATAACCTTGCTCTGTTTTGGTAACTTCAACTTCCTTCGTCTCCTCACCTGCATACTCCAACAGTTTCATTTCCTTCGGATTAGAAGAAAAATATAACGTTCCTTCTTCGCTTTCTTTCTCCAGATCCAACATACTATATTCAGCTTCAGATCCTTCATTCAAAACAAGATTCTGCTCTTCTCCATTAGCATCTGTGTACTTCCACTCATAAGAAGTTTCATAAACCGCAGTTGATACAGTCCCGTATGACTGTGAAAATTCTATTGATAAAGCCGGAATCATAGAAGGATCTGCTGGCGGATCCAGATACTCTTCAATCAAAGGACGATACTTTTCTGCAAGTTCTTCACTGCCTTCTTCCAACCGAACCGCTTCTTTAATATCCGCATAAATTGGGGGAATACTGTTTGTCATAATCCCCGAACCTGCTAACTGTATCTTGTCTCCATCTTTCAAATCTTCCAGATTTAATGCATTTCCTTTGTTATCTTTAATCTTATCCAAAGGAAGTTCCGCAAGAAATACCATATCAGTTTCCGGATCTACAAAGGCATACGACTGATTCTCATCCCCATACGTAATAAAAATTCCGGTCGGTCCCTGTACCTCCTCTTCAGAATTTCCACATGCAGTAAAAATAAAAGCTGCTGCAACAGTCACTGTTAATGCAATTAGTTTTCTCAATCTCATCTCTTTATCCTCCTGGATTTTTCTTTTACTAATCATAAGAGTCCTATCTCTATCAGTTTGTTGCATAAAAACAAAGAAAATTCAATAAAAGAAAAATACTTTTATTTTATCTCTATCTTTTCCTTTTTCTCTCCCATCTGTTTAAATTCTTTCACAATAAAGAAAATACAAAGTACTGCTGCGACTCCATCTGCAATCGGCGCAGAAAACATAACGCCTTCAATTCCTATAAAGATCGGTAAAATAATCAATAACGGCAGCAAGAAAATAATCTGCCTGGTCAGTGATAAAAATATACCTTTTCCTGCTTTCCCGATAGATGTAAATGTATTGGCTGTAATCGGCTGAATTCCATTAATAAATGTAAAAAACATATAAATCCGGAAAAATTTCTCAGCAAACAGAAAATATTCTTCACTTCCAGAACCAAAAATTCCGATAATCTGCCTTGGCATCAGCTGGAACAAAAGAAATGCAACAACAGAAATGCCAATTGCTGCAGTAACAGCTTTTTTATAAGTACTCTTCACCCGCTCATATTTCCCGGCGCCATAATTATAACTGATGATCGGCTGAATCCCCTGCGAAATTCCAATCACAATTGCAAAAAAGATCATTCCGACCTTTGATATAATTCCTGCACATGCCAAAGGAATATCGCTGCCGTAAGCAGACTGCGCTCCATAATAAGTCAATGTATTGTTCATTACAACTTGTACAATCATCATCGCAATTTGATTAAAGAAAGGAGCCATTCCAAGCGATAGTATCGGAATCCACGCAGCCTTTGACGGCAGCAGGCTTTTTAATGGGATATGAACTGTCTTAAATCTGGTCAAATAACCAAGGACCATCAGACCGGAAACAATTTGTCCTATTATGGTAGCCCAGGCTGCACCTGCCATGCCCATATCAAATCCAAAAATAAACAGAGGATCTAAAATCGTATTGATAATAGCTCCAACTAATGTGCACAACATCGAATATTTGGGGCTGCCATCCGCACGAATCAAATTACTTCCTCCTGTTGTAACAATTAAAAAAGGAAATCCATACGCTGTAATTCCTGTATATAACAAAGCATACTCCAGCACTTGATCCGTAGCACCAAACGCTCGCATCATCGGTTCCAGAAAAATTTCTGAAACCACGCACAACATCACTCCCAGGATGAGCATCATGCCGATCGCTCCGCCGGCAAAACTTACAGCCTTTTCCTTTTCTTTCCTCCCCATAGACAGGTTAAAATTCGCTGCGCCTCCTATTCCACACAAAAGCGAAATCGCTGTACAAGTGATTGACAGTGGAAATGCGACATTTGTAGCTGCATTTCCAAGCATTCCCACACTTCTTCCTATAAAAAACTGATCCACAATGTTATACAAAGAACTCACCAGCATAGCAATAATGCTCGGAATTGCAAATCTTGCGAGCAACTTTCCGATTGGCTCTGCACCAAGTGGATTTATCTGTCTTTCTTCCATATACTTCCTCCTATTATTCTTTTGCCTTTTAATACACTGTTCCCCACATGATACGTTATTTATTATTTTATAAATCTACAGCAAACCATTTCTATATACATCATTTATCACTGCCTGTGCATGCTCTAATTCTTTTTTCTTAATGATCTCTTCTCTGTCACTAAGAATCGCGATCATCTCGTCTATCAAATCTTCTACTCTAGGATTTGTGTAACGATACAAATAGCCCAGCATCCTGGTAGCTGTATACTCAGTATTCATATTTTTGTAAGCAATTTCTGCACAAAGTTCCTCTGGATATCCTTTACTAAGCAGAACTTTATATAACTGCTCTGTCATTTCTGATGCCATAAATCTCGCCCCATTTTTCTTTCTCTAACTATTCAAAGCACACCACATTTCATGCCATTTTTCTCCGCCCCAGACAGAATCAGAATCTCCTCTGTCTATAAATCCAAACTTCTCATACATTTCCACCTTACCCGGTACACAGGTTAAAATCGCCTCACGTTTTCCCTGATCCTTCTGATATTGCAGGAATTTTCTCATCATTTCTCGTGCAATCCCCCGTTTCTGATATTCCGGAAGTACCGCCACACTGCAAATCATTACATTTTTCCCATCCGGATCATGAAGACTTGTATCGGTAAATAACTCGTCCCTCAAAGAACACTCGTTGGTACAAAGCGCATTTATAAATCCAACAATCTTTTTCTTCTCCCGATCAATAGCAACCAAAAACGATTGCGGAGCATACTTAATGCGTTCTTTCATAATTGATAAGGTACATGCCTCACTCGGCGGAAAACAAATGGATTCAATCTCTGTTGTTACTTCTGCGTCATCCGGATCAACCTGCCGCAGTTCATAATACTCGTTAAAATTCTTATTCATTCAATTCTTATTCCTTACTTTTTTATATAATCTCAGCGTAAGCATTTCTGTTACATCTTTTTATAATCCAGATAATGTTCTCATTACTAAGTCTACATCTTTATTTTCCAGTTCCTGTATAATATGCAAATATGTTTTCTGCGTTGTCGTCATACTTGCATGCCCCAATCTACGAGCAACACTTGCAATAGATACACCTGCAAACAACAATAACGATGCATGTGTATGTCGTAACCCATGGATTGATATTTCAGATATCCCACATGCTTTACAATGTCTAGTAAGCACATCATTTACAGTGGAATTATAAATTTTTTTATCTCCCACAAAAATAGGTTTATCAGGTGGAAGAGATTTCGTTAATTCAGAAAATTTTACAACTATCTGCCAGTCAATTTGAATTTTCCTTACAGAGGACTTATTCTTTGTTGGTAAAAATCCCCCATCACCTTTATAGTCCCATGTTTTGCTTATGGATAACATCTGTCGCGCAAAATCAAAATCTTCTGGTGTAATAGCCAATGCCTCTGAAAATCTCATACCTGTTTTAGCTACTAAAAGAATAAACCAATCCCAGTTTGGAGTATCTTTAATTTCTAAATCAGCAATTAAAGTATGCAGTTCAAATTGATTCAAATATTTGATTTTCTTAATTCGTGGCGTTTTTCCTTTTATAATCGCTTTCCTTGTCGGATCTCTTGGAATCAGACCTTCATCAACAGCATCCAGTATGGCCCCCTTTAACTGATGATGAAAATCTAACGTTGTCTGTCGTTCATGTTCTTTCGCGTAATCATTTAATAATTGCTGATAAACTGTTCTCGTTATCTCTGCTATAGTTACATTTGGCAGCAATTTTTCCACCCATTTTTGAGACATTAAATATTTATTCAATGTTGCGTCTCGTATTGCACCTTTTTTATATACTTCTATCCATTGGGCATAATATTCGCAAAATAATGAAGTCTTGTCCATATCTTTAAGCATAAGTTACCTCCATTTCTTGAAATACTTACGCTGATATAAACAATTAAAATACATTTATAAAATTATGCAATCATTAAAAGCGGTTTTATTTCTTCATCTAATATTTTTCGTAGTTCTGACATCATTTGTTTATAATATTTCAACTTAGGAAGTGCTTTTTCAACAGCTGCTTTATAACTTGTATAATCAACAGTCATTTTAATTGCACTTTCATTTGGAATTTCTCCATTCCTATAATGAGTTGCCGCATACATTACATCTTCTTTTGACGCATGCCAAGTAATACAAAAATCAGAAATCACACGATTAATACAATCTTCTTTCATATTTTCTACTATATGTAGAATAGATTGTCCCTTATATTTTGTATCATCAATTTCAATTTCTGCAATTAAACTTTCCATAATATCTGCAACTTTCGGATTTTCCTTCCGAAGATCTTCCACATATTGCTTTACTTCATCAATCTTTTTCTGTCGTTCTTCCGGTGTAATATTTTCTGTTTCATCTGTAGGAGTAACAATATTTTGAATCAGATTAATAATATACTCGTAATCTATCTTTGTATTACTATAAGCCATCAATTCATAATCTGGATCGATAATCGGCTCCTCCCCCTCTGATGTTCCCGGTGGAACATCTACTGAATCGCCTCCATCCAGAACTTTTAATTCTTCTACTGCGTTTTTATAATGTCCTGCATAATCATAATACTCTTCTTCAGAAATACCATAATCTCCCAGCATACTGTCTTCATATTTTGTAAAAGATTTTAATTGTGAAAACAATGTATCAAAGGTTTGAAATAATTTTATAAATACTTTCTTTTCCTTTATTGACATGCCTGGAACATCTGATGGTTTTTCTGCCGACACTCTTAGCGCAGCAAGTGCTTTCTTAAAAGCAGGTTCAATTTCATCCCATTCTGCTAAAAGAGCCTCTTTTGTACCTCCCGCCGAATACAATTTCACAGCATTGTCAACACATTCTTTAAACATAACAGGCGCTTGGAAAGTGACAATTTGACCATATGTTTTATTCTTATCATAAATTCGATTCGTTCTGGAAAATGCCTGAATCAAATCATGGGGGCCCATAGGCTGTCTATCAATGAATATAGTCGACATGCATGGGGCATCAAAACCTGTTAACAAACGATCTACTACAATAACTAAATCCAATTGTTCATTTCTACTTTTATATTTTCCATCTTTTCTTGCTAAACGCTTATTCAGATTTCCGTTATATCCTTGAATCTGAGACAATTCATATTTTGTACCAAACATCCCATTATAATCATCCAAGGACTTCTGCATTTTATCCTGATTAACCTTTGATCCTTCTTCGTTTTCTGTAACAGAATAGGTAATTGCAAATTTAGGAAAATCTGGAAGTACTTGTTTTATCTTCTCATCTATTTTTAAGGAAGTTTCCCCATTTTTTACACGTGTCAGCAATTCATAATATTGCTGCGCTCTTTGTATAGAACTCGTTGTCAATAGTGCTTCATAAGTTTGCCCTTTTCCATTTTGAAACCCTAATTTATGATATGACTTATTTAAAATAATATCCAATACCTTTAGCATATGCGTCTCATTCTCATAAACACTACTGTCCGTCTCATCTTCAATATCAATTGGTCCATTATGTTCTACCTGAAATCCTAGAACCGCTTTATCATGAATCGCATTCTGAATTGTATATTTATGTAAACGTTCTCCATACAATTCTTCCGTAGTTCTTGGGAGATCCCCTTTTTGTGGGTATGGATTTTCAGCAAATCGTGGTGTTCCTGTAAATCCATACCATAAAGATTTTCCAAAAAAGCGTTCTAATTCTCTTTTCGTCCCCGGAGCAACAGCACGATGACATTCATCCACTACAAATGCAATTCTTAGGTTCTTTATCTTACGATATTCTGAAGAATCTTCTTTCAATTTTTTCGTAATCAGGATATGAAGTTTCTGAATTGTAGTTACAATTACCTGACGATCATCTGATTTCAACTTTTTCTTCAAATCAATTACATTATCAGTTTCATCTACATCCACTAAATCATTATTTGCATACGCTTGAAATGCCATTGTAGTCTGTGTATCAAGATCTTTTCTGTCAATCAAAAAAATAGCTTTATCAATAGACGGAATATCCATTAATAAATTTCTTGTAGCCTTATAAGATGTCAAAGTCTTACCTGAACCGGTCGTATGCCATACAAATCCTGATTTTCCTCGTTTAGAGGCCTCTCTTATAGACTCAATCGCATGGATTTGATACGGACGTAACAAAATTAACCTCTTCGCATCTTCATCCAATACAGTATATCTGGCAATCATCTCATGTGCTGCCGGAATCCTTAACACATATTTTGCAAAATCAATATAATCCGGAACAGGATTATTCTCTTGATCTAACCAGCCACTAATAAATTTAGGATTTAATTCTGTATCACTCGCAGCAGAAAAATATTTTGTATTGACGCCATTACTTATTACAAACATCTGAACCGCAGAAAATATTCCTGTAAATTTTCCTTCACTGATATATTTTTTAATTTGCCAAAATCCATCCATATAAGAATGCTGCTTATTTTTTAACTCTATATGAATCATCGGGAGACCATTAATCATAAGCGTAACATCAAATCTACGATCTCGCGAAGGCAAATTTTTTTCATCATCGTTTTTCAATGCACTGTATTGATTAATCACTTCATATACGCTGGTTCCACCTGCAATATGCTCATGATTCATAACCACAAGATGCAAACGTTCTGTATCTCTCTGCACATGAACCTGCACCTTTCCATTTTCACCAATCAGCCATTCTCCCGCCTTATAAAATGAAGAAAATTGCAATTGATTCTTTACCTGTTCAAATTCAGACTCTGTTAAATTTTCTCCATTAAGACGCTCCTTATTATTCTGCTCTAATATATATTTAAAGTTTGCCCACAAATCTTCTTCGGTTTTTAAATCTTCCCTGTATGTCCACTGAGAGTCTCCTAAAACCAATTGTTCTATTAATTTTTTTTCAATTACAGCCTCTAATTCCGGCATAATTTCTTCCCCCTTTGATTCATATAGACTGATTATGAATGTTTTTTCATACATTTTTAGTAAAAATAACTTCTGCTGGTGAAGAGTGATGAGGTTGTCAATTTGGAATTGTCAAGAAAAGTGTAGTCGTTAAAACTCACTAAATTCTATCAGTTCCT
>ENA-ORSX01000839-ORSX01000839.1-human-gut-metagenome-genome-assembly--contig:-NODE-839-length-26907-cov-3.524393_pt1 | contig 26907 bp, 12 predicted proteins | sample MGYA00241904_ERZ509172 | MGnify/ENA primary metagenome ERZ509172 (study PRJEB26280, sample SAMEA2338795) | human gut metagenome | biome: human gut; feature: human-associated habitat; material: faeces...
CCAGCCGCGCTTCAGACATTCCAGCATCAGCTTTGCGCAGGCTGCCTCTGCCAGCCCCTGTCTTCTGTATTCCTTTTTTGTATCTACCTGGATTTCAATTCCCCCACGATAAGAGCTGTAGGAGGAGGCACCGGAAACCGGAAGCTTATCCTTCAGAACGACAACACCGAGCCCTGTTGTGCGGTATGTCTCATAATCTTTATACAAAGAAGTCCATTCCCTGCACCAGTCCTGCCGGCGTGACCAGTTAAAGATCGCCTCATCAATTAGGTTCAGCTCATATTCTGCGCCAAGAGTATCCACGATTTGCTGAAGGCGTTGCTCGGAAAAAATGCCTGCTTCCTTTTTTATGGCATATCGCGTAACCTTTTTTGCGCGTTCCCCATACTGCGCCTGAATGGCAGCTCTTAAAGAGGAGGTGTCTGCACTCATAAGGATAAAGGGAATTGTATATGTGTCCGGCTTATATGCAATCAGCTCAGCATTGACCTCTCCTGCGAAAAAGCAGAAGACCCCCAATACCGCCATTGCGGATTTCGGATTTTCAGGATCATCTGCATATATCTCTCCCATAACATTTTGCAGGCAGGAAAGTATCATCGTATCCTGCGCCTGTGCAAAAAGAGCTCCTGCCCGTTCCGGGTGCGTTAACTTATAAATCATAACAGCTTTCCTCCTCATCAATGCAGTACAGCGCTTCCTTGCTGGATAGCTGCCGCATGATTTCATCCACAAGAAAACAGCAGACAGTGCTACGCTTTGCATCCATGATGGGACTTTCCAGCAGGCCGTTTTCCAGACATGCATGAATATGCGCTGCTTCATATTTCATTTCATAAACGCAAGGGTGCTTTTTTCTTTGCTCGACACCATGCAGCATGATAAAGTATTCCCGTGCCTTCCAGTAATTCGGAATGCGGATATCGCCCTTATCGAAATAAAACAGAGCCTGCTGCGGAGTCTCTTCCTTCATGGAAATTCTGCTGTTGACAAGAACATCATCAAACAGAAAATTCATGCTCACCCTGTCAATGGCTCCCTGCGCTTCCTGTGTTCCCATAGCAGAAGCATGAATCGTATGGGGCTGCAGCAGATAGTGCAGATATTCAATTGTATAACTGGCACTGCCATATACCACGCCTCCCTGCAGCGCATCATGCATCCATGCGGCAGCCGGATTGGAAAAGCTTGCACTCATCACAACCTGTCGCAGCTTTCCCAGTGTCTGCCTCTGCAGGATATCACGAATATCCTGTGTGACGGGGAGAAACAGACTTTTCTGTGCTTCCATCAAAAACAGCTGCTTCTGCTTTGCGAAGGCGAACAGCTCCCTTGCTTCCTCACAGGACAAGGCAATCGGCTTTTCGCATACAACATGCTTGCCGTGGTGAAGGGCTGCTTTTATTTCTTTTCCATGATTTGCATTGTTTACTGCAATGTAAACGATATCCACATCCGGATCCGTGTATACCTGTTCATATGCTCCATACGCCTTGCGCACTCCATACTCCTCTGCCTTTTCCTGTGCCTTTGCCAGAGAACGGGAAGCAATGGCTTCAATTGTATCTCCGGCTTCCACAACGGCATGAAGGAAACGGTCAGTTATTGCCGCAACCGCTATAATTCCATAATGCAGCACCATATGATCGACCTCTTTTCACAATGATCTGAATAGACCATCCTACGTGTTTCCGTATGTCCATCTTATCCTTTTCCTTCCCCTCTGTCAATACTGCAGCCACCGGAAAGGAAGCTGCTGGAAAAGAGGCTGCATCTGGGACGCTTATGTAAAAAAGAAGACGGTGATGGATTTATTTTAAATAGCTGTTCGATTCATGACGCAAGGCCTGAGTTTTTTTACATAAAATATAATATTTATAGAAAGCCTTTTCATTTTTTATTATTTTATTCAAAATTAAGGTATTTTTGGCCTTTTTTGAATTGCATTTTTTAGAAAACACGCTATACTAATAGTGTAATCCTCTGATTACATAACCTCACATGTTCTGTATACCGACAAAATCGTGAGGAAAAGGGCTGGACATGAACAGCTCTTTTTTATAGCCTGCACATATTCCCTTTTCCTGCCAAATGCACACGTATGAATTATGCCAATGCAGATCCATACCTGAAGTATATGCAAAGCAGTGACGGATACTCTGATGATTCTCTGTTCGGTCATCGTTATCAAGTATAAATGAAGACCTGTGTGCTTCTGACCTTCAGGGCTCAGCCGGCAAATGGTATCAGAAAGGCAATAAAAAAACATGAAAGCCTTATGTAATATGGGCAATCATGCATATGGACATCGGCTTGACGATTTACAAGCTGTGAAGGTGTTTAAATCTATTGATCATTACACCGGATATCATTTTAAATAATAAAAAAAGCCTTTACGTAAGGCTTTATTTTTACACTGGTGCGGGCGACAGGACTTGAACCTGCACGCGCGAAGCACTAGATCCTAAGTTATAGGAGTGATGCAGAATTAGAAAGAATTTAGAGGCAAATAAAGGAAGTTATAAGCACATAATAGACCGCATAACATCAAGGGATTTTGAGTTTTGGAATCCATTTATATCCTTATTTTATCATGATTTAGAGGCAATTTTAGGCACTTAATAATGGAGGCAAAAAGCAAGTATTTTAGCAAAAAACAAACATATTTTTTGCCTCCAATCCTTAATGATAATAAATTTGGAACTTACCCTTCACTCGACTAAGCTCCCAAAAGTGCACTAGAAATTTACCTTGTTGAATTAGACAATAAAAGACATATATTTATCCATAACAATACTTGAGTAGGTAATTATTTATCTACTCTTTTTATGTTGCGTGTACATAGCCAATTCGTATTGGATTGGCTTAAGGAAAGGAGGTTATGAAATGCCATATGGAAAAGTGATAGCCATATCCAACCAGAAAGGAGGTGTTGGGAAAACGACAACCAGTATTAATCTAGCAAGTGCATTGACTTTGAAAAGAAAATCAGTCTTGCTCATTGACTTAGACCCTCAGGGAGATTCTGGCAAAGCACTTGGCTATCAACCAGATACGTTCGCCAAAACAAGCGCCAATATGATGTTAGAGGTTATTGTTAGTGATCAATGCCATTATGATGCTATCATGCACCATGCAGAAGGTTTTGATTTCATCCCTACGAATAATCGTCTAGCAGCTATTGAATTAACACTCGCTAATCTGGAAGAAAAAGAAACAGTATTAAAAGATGTAATTGCACCATTGAAAGAAAAGTATGACTATATCATTATTGATTGTAGTCCATCACTAGGCGCATTAACAATCAATGCATTTGCTTGTGCTGATAGTGTAATTATACCTACACAATCTGAGTATTTATCATCTGCGGGTACAAAAGATTTGATATCATCTATTCTTAAAACAAAAGAAGATATTAACCCCGAGTTAGAAATTGAAGGTATCTTAATCACAATGACAGATGAGCGTACAAATCAGTCTAAGAATATTCAAAGTCAGATAACCGAAAAGTATGGTCAATATTTCCCTGTATTTCAAAAGAGTATCCCCCGAAGAGTAGCCATCAGTGAAGCATCAAGTGTGGGACAAAGTATATTCACATTTGAAAAAAACAATGATGGAGCTTTTGCATATGCTTCTTTAGCGAGGGAGGTGGAACATCGTGCCAAGAAAAACCTTGAGCGACATGAAGATACCAGATCTCGATGAGGACATACTATTCAAATCTTCAAAAACGATGCAAGACGAAGCAAGTGAGAAAATTGTTAATATCAAAATATCAGAAATTAGCGATTTTCCTAATCATCCATTCAAGGTTAGAGAAGATAGAGAAATGTTTGAATTAGCAGATTCTATTGCCAAAAGAGGAGTATCTATCCCTGCGATAGTTCGCCCTAAACAAGATGGCGGATATGAAATGATTGCAGGACATCGGCGAAAGTTAGGCAGTATACTTGCGGATAAAGACACTCTTCCTTGTATTATAAGAGAAATGACGGATGATGATGCCACTCTTGTCATGGCTGATACGAATTTACGTCAACGTGAAAAATTACTGCCTTCAGAAAAAGCCTTTGCATACAGAATGAAATTAGATGCAATGAATAGACAGGGAGAGAGATCAGATTTAACTTTTGGACCAGTGGGCCAAAAGTTAAATAGTTTAAAAGAATTAGGTGAAGAGTTTCAGGAAAGTGTCAAACAAATTCAAAGATTTATCAGATTAACTTACCTTATTTCTCCAATTATTGATATGATAGATGATAACTTAATTGCATTAAGACCAGCAGTTGAGATATCGTACCTGTCTACTGCCAATCAAGAACACTTATTGGAGTATATGCAAATGAATGATTGTACACCTTCACACGCTCAAACAATCAAATTACACAAACTAGAAAAAGAAGGACAGTTATCTCCAAATGAAATCGATGGTATTATGTCTGAGGAAAAACCTAATCAGGTGGAAAAAATCAAAATACCAAAAAAACGTATCATGAATTTCTTTAACAGAAATATGTCTGAAAAAGAAATTGAAGATACCATTATAAGAGCGTTGGAGTTATATCAACGAATTCAACAGAAGAAAAAAGCTGACAGAGATTCAAGATAGTCGTATACACTAACAAGGGAGCATTGTCGATATCTTATGGATATTCATTTTTTTGGAAATCCCCCTCTCACACTCTCCCCCTGTTACCAGCTCAAAAGAATTTTACCAACTCAAAAGAAATCTGTTAGGTATGTATAATACATTTGTTTATGTAATTTATATATGCTAAATTAGTAATAGAAAGAGAGTTGGTATTCATGAAAAGAAAGAGTTTTATTGCTATTAGTTGTGTAATGTTATTGCTAGCAGGTTGTTCACAAGAAAGTGATGAGAAACAATCAATTACTGGAAAAATTGGATTACAAGATGAGTTAAAAGAAATTATCAATTCTTTGGATATATCAAATGAAAATGATACTGAACAGGCTGATATGTCTGAATCAAATATTGACAATAGTGATAAAGGTTCATCATCTAATGAGCATTCTGAAAAGGATAATTCTAAACAAAGTGCTTCTTCACAATCCACACAAAATAAAGCTAATGGAGAAAGCAATCAACAATCTTCTCCACAGGAACAACCTAAACAGGAGGTTTCACAACCACAGACTCAAAAACCATCCAAGCCTGCTGAGCCAGTGAATCCTCAACCAGAGCCAAAGCCTGAACCTAAGCCATCTGTTCCAGTATGTGATGATACTATCCCTGCTGGAGCATATCCAATATCACGGGAAGATGAAATTACTTCACAGGTTGAGGCTGAAATGATTAAAAATCTAAATGAAGGTAAACCCACATTTGAGCAATATTCAATTGAGTATGGTGTAACAGAATGTGGAACTGAATACTTCTACATCATCAAAAAATAAATAGAACCAAATTCAAGGAGGTCGATTATGATCTCCTTTTTCATTTGTCGAAAGGAGAACAAAATGAAAGTAAAAAATAAAGTTAAAAAGGCTTCTAAGATTGCTTTAGTTGCTTTATATTCGATTTTCACATTATCAACTGCTACTCCTGTAATGGCTAGTACTCATACTGCTAGTTTCACACTAAGTAACTATGATGTTGATATCAATTTTGCAATACAAGATAAATTTTCAGGAACGGTAGATAATCCGGGAAAAATGAATATCTCTGATTTTAGAATCGATGGGCAAAAAGCTTACTGTGTAGAACCAGATGTTCAAGTATCTACAAATTCCTTATATGCTCACGAAAAGATACCAGGGCGCTCTCAATTCAGAAAAATCGGTTATTCAGATAGTCAAATTGATCGTATGGGTTATATTGCCAGTCTTGGGTATGGTTTTCAAGGTGATACTTCCACAGAAATGATGGCTGCCACACAATTAATGATATGGCAGGTAAATAAGCCAAATGGATTTTCACAGATACCATCTGCTGTTCAAAATAAGATGGATATCATCAACAGTAGACTTAATGTCATTTACTCAAATGTATCTTTTAAAGGTAGCACAATAGAATTACAAGGATATGGCAAAGAACATGCAGTAACTGTTACTGACACATCAAATACCTTTTCATCCTATCTGACCAATGGAGTACCCAATGGTATTCATGTTGAAAGAAATGGTAATTCATTGACAATATGGGCAGACAAAAGTGCAGCTGAATCAGGCTATATTTCATTTGACGCATTCTATCTAAAGAATGATGCTGCTAATGTTGAAATTGCTTACTATCAGCGACTTAACCAGACTTTGGCAGTTTTCAAAACAAAAGATCCAAAAGCTATGAATATTGCCTATAAAGTAGCGGTACAGCCTGAAACAGATTCTGTTTCCTCACAGAAAACAGGTATTGGCAAAGTGGATGCTAACCTTGTTATGAATAAGGTTGATAAAGATTCAAAAAAAGGTATTCAAGGTATCGAATTTGAATTTTTTCGTGATAATACATCTCTTGGTAAAGCCAAAACTGATGCCAATGGTAAAGTATCCATGCCTTCACATATCGAACAGGAGTTTTCTTCCTCAACCTATAGCGAAACATATGTGACTAATTGGAATGATTTGAATGAAACTATGCAACAGTATAGTATTTCTCAAGGTTGGTATTCTTCTAAAGCTGAAGCACAAAGCACTGCTGATACAAAGGCACAAAATGATCTTAATGCGAAGATTACTGCATATCAAAATGAGAAACATGTGTATAAAGCCGTTGAAACAAATAGCGGTAAATATTATTATCTGGATCCTGAAACAACTGTATCCAAAGAAATGACTGGAAGTGGTACAGTCGATTTCAGCAAAGACAATCAGCGTTATACTCTATCCCTTCAGTTAGATAAATTTGATGAAGATATTCATAAGGGATCGAATGGTATGACAAAGGATCAATTCAATGACTTTTTAGCAAAAGGTGGAAAAGTAAATATCTCAAATGAAAGTGGAAGTAAGTACACTCAAGGGGATGCGACTTTAAAAGATGCAGTGTTTGGTTTATATGCCTCAGTAGATATTTATAACCCAGAAAATAAATCTGAAATTCTATACCACAAAGGTGATAAAGTCCTAGAAGCTGTAACTGACGAAAATGGTTATGCAGATACAAGCAAGTACATTGATAAAAATGGAAAAGAAGGTCTGTATTTTGGTGATACTGAAAATGAACATTGCTGGTATTACTGGCAGGAAATCAAAGCCCCAAAAGGTTATGAAAAATCAAACCTTTATTACCCTGTCACAACAGAAATGCTAAAACAAGATGGAGAGCCTTACCACTTCACAATGAAGGCTCAAATTTCTGATAAAGTTCGTACAGGGAAATTTGAAATTGCTAAGTTTATCACTGATGGTGAAAACAGTGAAATTACGACAGCAGAGATCAATGCTGAATTCAAAGTCGTTGCCAAAAAATATTATATTCAAGCAAACAATGATATGAACAATGCAATTGAACTGGCTCAAAAGGATGGAACTGTAAAGGAATATGCTATATTGTACACTGATAAAACAGGTACTGCTTATTCACCAGATCTTGCTTATGGTGCTTACGTTGTGCAACAGACATCTAAAGGAACAAATGGTCAGGAAACTGAGCTACTTGCTGATCCTTTTTATTTCTACGTTTCAGAAACGACCAATGGACAGACATTTGTTTATGGCGAAGATGAAAAAGGAAATCACATTGGTTCATCAACTGATGGAAATGTTCATTTCTATATTAATAACCGTCCATTTGACAGCTATGCTCAAATCGTAAAAAAAGATGCTGATACAGGAAAACTTGTTTCTCTGAATTATGCTACATTCAAAGTACAGATGTTAGATGAAAACGAGAAGCCTGTAAAGAATTACAAAAAGAAAACAGTCCGTACTGATGAGAATGGATATATATCTATGAAAGTCGGTTCTATGTGGTATTCAAAGTTTACTACAAACTCAGATAATCGTATCAGTGTTGGTAGTAAAATATCAAATTTCTTTGCTTCCGATAAGAACTATGAAGAAAACAAAGATTACGATAAAGCAAAAGTGAAACTTCCTGTTCCATTACCAGCATCAAAATATAAATTAACAGAAATCACTGCACCAGATAATTTTGTTTTATCAAAAGAATCTAAAGTGTTTGAGATCACTTCATCTAATGTATCTGGAAAAGATGAAGATGGCGAACCAGTTGTAGAAATCGAAATGTCTAATAAGGAAGTTAAAGGACAGATATCTGTGAAAAAAGAAGGTGAAGTGCTCACTTCTGTCTCAAAAGATAAAGATGGTAACATCGTATTTCATTACGAAACAAGAGGTATTGCAGGTGCTGTTTACAAAGTTCGTGCTAGAGAGGATGTCATTGATCCAGCAGATGGAAGTGTTATGCATAAAGCTGGTACTGTGTTAGATACAATCACCACTGGTAAAGATGGTATTGCAAAATCAAAGGAACTTCCTTTATCAAAACTAGAAATCGAAGAAATAAAAGCTCCTGATGGCTTTATAATCACACATGAAATGCAAAATGCTGAATTAGAGTACGAAGATCAAGATACTGAACTTGTATTTGATAGTGTCACTTACTATAATGAGCGTCAGAAACTAGATATGAGTATCATCAAAAAAGATGCAGAAACCAAAACACCTCTTGCAGGATCAATATTTGGTGTTCATGCATCAGAGGATATCAAATCAGCAGATGGTAATGTACTGGTAGAAAAAGGATCACTGATAGAATCATCAACATCAGACGAAGATGGATTGGTTGATTTTTATGCAGACTATCCTTTGTCAAATTACGAAATTAAAGAAATCAAGCCAAGCATTGGTTATGCAACCAATAAAGAGATCATAAAAGTTAATGGCACTTATCAAGGTCAGGATATCCCTGCCATTGAGTATCAAAAAGAAGTATTCAATGATATGACCAAAGTTGAAGTATCTAAACAAGATATAACAGACGAATCAGAAATTGAAGGTGCTCATATGATGGTTTATCCGAAAGGACAACCAGGTGAAGTATTTGAAATGTGGATATCTGGTCAGGATGGCAAGAATGAGGATGGAACAATCAAGCCTCATATGATCAAAGGATTAGAAATCAACAAGACTTATATCCTGCATGAGGAAAGCAGTCCTTATGGATATGCACTTGCTAATGACATTGAATTCACAGTACAAGATACAGGTGAAGTACAGGAAGTTGCCATGAAAGATGAACTTGTTATGGGAACATTGAAATGGAATAAGACTGGACAAATCTTTAACCAAGTTATTACAGGTCAGAACGAATTTGGAACGACCTATTCTCCTGTATGGAATGATTCAAATTTATTAAATGCAGAAATCACGATCTATGCAGCTGAAGATATTAAGATTGGTAACAATGTTTACTACAAAACTGATGAAATGATTGAAACATTAGAAAGTGACTGGGAAGCTGTAGCCAGTAAGAAGCTCCCTGTAGGCCGTTACTATTACACTGAAGGTACAATACCGCACGGTTATATTCAAGATACAAATAAACACTATTTTAGTATTGAAGATAATCAATCTACAGAGATTCAAATCATTGAATCTTCACTTGTTAATAAACGCCCATCCTTTGACATTGATATGACTAAAGTGATGGAAAAACAAGAATACTTCAAGAATGAGGAAGCATACAAAGATGTTATCTTTGGTATCTATGCTCGTGAGGATATCAGTGATTATATGGGTAATGTGGCAATCGAAAATGGCAGCATGATTTCCACTACTGGCATTGATAAAAACGGACACCTTGTCGATGTACCAGATTTGCCAAATGGAACCTATTTTATCAAAGAACTTGCAACAAATAGTCAGTACAAGTTATCTGATAAAGAGCATGATTTTGAAGTTGCATACCATGGGCAGGACGTATCACATTATGTCATTCAAATTGGTAATGATGGCAAAATAGAAAACGAATTAGCCCGTGGCTCTATTCAAGTCAAAAAGATAGATACTTTCGATACTGAAAAGAAAATGAATGGTATCACCTTTACACTTTCTACTAAGGAAGATATGTCTGAAATCGTTGCAACAGCAATGACAGGTGATGATTCTATTGCCTACTTTAATGATCTGGAATTAGGCACTTATTTTATTCAGGAAGCTGCACAAATCGACGGTTACGCGATTAACGATCATATCTATAAAGTAGAAGTAACTGCTGATGGTGATTTACTGGAAATTGAATGTGAGAACAAACCAACTGAAATCATATTCTCAAAGATTGACGCTACAAACAACAAGGAATTACCTGGTGCCACTATTACAGTAACGGATAAAGAAACAGGAAAGATCGTAGATCAGTGGGTTTCAACAGAAGAAAGCCACATTATCAGATATCTTGTTGAAGGAAAAGAATATATTATGACAGAAATCATTGTACCTGATGGCTATGAGCAGGCAGAAAGTATTACGTTTATTGCAAAAGATGGTTTAAAGGTTGTGATGAAAGATGAACGAAAAGTAGAAATTGTTAAGACTGGCGATACAACCTCAAGAGAATTATATACTATGTTATTCTCTGCTTCTGTTGGAGCATTGGGTGTTTTCTCATTCTTAAAATACAGAAAGAGAAAAGAATTAGATAATGAGTAATCTGACCATTATTGAGTTTCTGTATCTATTCGTAGTACTCATCACTTTGAATTTAGTTTATTAGCCAAACATCAACTTAAATCAATGAATCAGAAAGGACGAGCAATCGTTCTTTTTACATACTACAGGAAGGAGGATAGTAAAGTTCATAGATAAAAAAACAGAAAGGAATGATTATATGAGAAAAGAAATAAAGACTATATTAACTGCGTTAAATGACAATATGTATAATCGAAGAATTCAGTTATGAGAACACAAGAAGATGCAATTATCCACGACTGTTTTTCATTTCTGGAAAAATCAAATAAACACACGAATTTAGTAATGGCTGCTATTTATTATCGCAGGAATAAACGTAATGCGGTGGAAGTTGTTGCCTGTGCTGAAAACCCAAAGAGAACTGTAAAAGTTGCATTTGATCCTTATAAGGATACAGCAGTCAATCAACGAGTATGCAACGATAACTTTCAGTATCTTGAAGATGGATATCAGATTTTATACATGCCTATTGAAACACATCTAAGTCAGTGGAATGATATCAATAATGAAATTCCAGAACATAAAGATGGTCTACAGAAATAACTTCTCTACTGTCATCAACATGGTATTTCTAAAAATCTTATGGATTCATTAACCGCAAGTAACATAAATGATGTTATGCCAATGTTACACGAAATCAACTGCGATTATGCAATCATCTCCAGCATGGATATTGAAAAGATATCTATTGTGATCGGATATAATCCTAATGCCCCATTGCCTTATGTTGTCTGGGAGTGCGACGTCAATCGTAAATATGGATATCGAAATGGATCATACTGTTCTACTAAGAAAGGTGCTGTAAATGTACTCAATAGCAAATGCCGTGAACATGTGGATAGGACTCTGAATATGAAATCAAGCTATCTGATATCAAGAAAGGAAAAAGGCGACCATGAACGATGAAGAAGTGATTGTAGAGGATTATAAAGTAATAGAACGAACGGTAATAGCAACCGAAGGTTTTTTCCTAGCTGAATATGTTGGTAATGGTACCAATGAGAAATATGCAAGTGGTACGATTGACCGTTCAAAATTGGACTTCGGTTTTGAACAATACCAGTTCAAGTATTTATCAGATGATTATCTTGATGTTGTTAAGTTCTATCATCAAAACATCATCTCAAAAATAGAACAATTTAAGGAAATGTCAGCGGATATCCCAAAAGGATTATTTACAAAAGAACATTGTAATCCTTTGGATAGTGTCCCTACTCTTGCTGGAGAGATCGTGGTGCAATCAGTAGATGTTCTTTTCCCTGAATATCGCAATGCCAGCAATCAGATTTATCTGGCAACTGCTGGAAATGGATATAAAGGCAATGCAAGAGGCAGTGCTGTTTATGCTGTCAATCTTTATAGCGGAGAACATACCCGCTTAGAAAGATATGATTTAATTGGAATCTTGAGAAAAGAACATATTCCAAACTGGGCAAAAAAGACCTATGAAACTATACGATCTCAAAAAAATAAAGAAAAGGAGCGATAACATGAATAATGAACAAAAATATGAAGAAATTATGGAATCTTTACCAGAACGAGAAGCTGAATTTATCAACAAATTTGTAAGATTTTATGCGAAATATACACTAGAGGATGTTTTTACAAAACCAGAAGTACGACGAGAGTTTGAAGTCTGGCAGAATCTACGAGAGTATTCACAACTTAATTATTATGTAGAAGGAATGAATCGCAGGAATCCAATGATTAGAGTTACAACAGATGACTTGATGGAAGAATTAGAAAGAAATCCAAGACTGAAAGATCATGTGCTTGCTTATGCAAAAAATGAACTGAAGGAAAATGCTCTAATGGATAAGCATTTTACGGTACGTGCCATTGAAACAGGAAACATAGATATTTTATATGACCATGATACTGAAGTAAGAGAAAACTTTTGTGAGTCATTTCTTGGTGGAATAAAAACAAGAAAAGCTGAACTCCGTGAGGAGGGCAAACAGTTAAAAAACAAGCATGAAAAAGAGCGAAGCAGATAGTTTAGCACATAAACAAAGGAGGTGTAATTTATGGCAATGCGTTATAACGATGCAACAAAACTCTATCAAGAAACCATTAAAAGGATATCAAGAGATGAGAATAACTGGATGGCATTTTTAAAATCTGCCTGCAAAAACTATCGACTTCCTTTTACGGATATGGTACTCATTTATGCGCAGCGGCCAGATGCAACAGCGGTACTAGAAATGGAAGATTGGAATAAACGCTATGGTTTATGGATAAGACCCGGTTCAAAAGGTATTGCAGTGTTTGATGATGAATATCAGGGTGCTGCCAGATTGAAGTATTACTTTGATATATCCGATACACTTACAACACAGTTTTATCGCCCAGTCCCTATCTGGTCAATGAGAGAAGAATTTGAAGAAGAAATCATCAATACATTAGTGGATCAGTTTGGTCCGTTAGACAGTGATAAAAGCCTCGCACAAGCGATTATTTCTGCCTCAAATAATGTCGTAGAAGATAACATCGGAGATTACCTAAAGGATCTGGAATACAGTAAGACAGATTCTTTTTTGGATGAACTTGATGAGCAGAATACTCTACTGATTTATCAAGGAGTATTGGCTAACAGTGTTGCTTATGCCACACTTTCCCGCTGTGGGATTCGTGCAGAAGATTACATTGATGAAGATAGCTTGCGACAGATATCACAGTTTAATACACCTGCAAGTATCAATGCAATCGGTGTTCCAACAAAAGATATCTCCCAGATGGTCATTGGAGAAATTAGAAAAACTGTGCTGATGATGGAACGTGAAGAAAATAAAAATCGCACATTTGAAAAGAAAGAAGCGACCTTATACAATAAAGATGAAGATAAGGCTATCCAAACTGAAAGGAGTGACACAGATGAAAATAGAATATATGCAGAACGGCGAATATCAGATACCCAATCTGACATTGAAACAGGAAGAGGAAGTGACAATCGGCAAATACGGAATGATGAGGAGAAGGTATCTCAAGGAACATCGTCCAATCCTATTCACGAATTATCTGACAACACAGACACTGAATCAACACTTGCTGGAGATCGATCAGACAGCCAATCAGAGGAAAGCATTGATGAGCGAGCAAATGATGAGACAGATGGGCGTGAACGAGGAATTAAAAGCAACCAACCAGATGGAATGGATTCGATTGATGAACAACATCGAGGAAACGATACAGGAAATCATCTGCAAGGAATTGATCTACAACTAAATACAACCATCAATGAAGCAGGAACTTCTTACAAGATACCTGCTTTTTTTACGCTTGATGAATATGAGGAATTAATCAAGTATGATCGTTTCAGAAAACACAAGAATAGAGATATACAAACTGTTTTCCAGTTTTATGATGATATGAAACATCGTATCGCCTACGTAAAGGAAAGTTTCACTCAGACATTTGTAGAAACTATATATCAGAATATAAGAATGGGTTTTTATCCCGAGGATGAAAACCTAAAAGTCTGGAAAGGAAGTTACACAAATCCAGAACATGTGGATTATATATCATGGGAAGATGTCACGTATTTCATAGATGATATGATGGAAAGAAATGTCTATCTTTCCATTCCACTAAAACCTATCCCTACCATGGAGGAACAACAGCTTAATTTATTTGATATGGAGCCATTGGAACCAACACAAATAAACAAACCCAAACCAGCCTTTTCTATGCCTCAGTATATCATTGATGCTGTTCTGGCAGAGGGGACAGAGTATAAAGAGCATAAGTTAAATATTGCCATATTTCTTTCCCTAGATTTGCCAGTTGAAGAAAATGCTGATTACCTTAGTACCATTTATCAAAAAGGAAGCAATGGTTTTATGGTAAACAACCGTAATGTTGCTTATAAATGGGATACTAATGGAATGCAGATCACATGGGGCAAAGGCGTTGAAAATGCTTTTGAAAAACAAACGCTTAGCTGGGAAGATTGTGCAAAAGGTATTCGCTCACTGCTTGATCAGGGACGATACTTGCCTCAAGAAGATCTTGATAGGTTGAAGGAGCTTGAATATCATAGAGTAGCTGAAACACTGATGTTAATGTATCGAGATATCGATCATGAACTTTGCGACCATATGACTGAGATTGGTGAATATTTGCACATGGGATTCGTCGATGGACCGCCAAAATTATCTGCACAATTAGAGTCAAAAGAATTCTATGACAGAATTATACAGGCACTGTATGATTTTAATGCAGATTATCAGCAAAACCCAAGCCTAATGCGTAATAACTGGCGTCATTATGCACCAGATAGAATTATTCCTCTCGTAGAACATTTGGCTATTCCCCATCTCACATTTCATGCGAGTGTTTATGAAGAACCGACCTATTCGTATTTTATTACACAGGATACGATTGACAGTACCCTTTGCAGTGAACATCGTACACATCAGAAATACGAAACATATGCGTTTTATAGAAATCACCCAGAGAGAAAAGAGCGAATCAAATTCCTAAAAGAAATTTGGGGACAAGGTGGAAGCAGCCGTTACAATTCTGATAGCAAAGGATTGGAAATCAAAACAGGCTCTTACAACAAACCTTATGCAAGCACATTGCTGAAATGGAAAGATGTCGCAGACAGAATCGCTACCCTGATTGCAAACAATAAGTATCTTAGTGAAAAAGAATTCCTAGGTATGCAAGATTATGAACGACATAAAATCATGATGGACATTGAGCGTTTCTTTTATCATAGACCGCTAAATAATATCCGTCCATATCGCATCAGTGAAGGCTATTACAATGAGGATAATGCACTGTATGAGTATATCGGTGACAAAAATAATCTAGCTCATGTCTTAGATCTAATGTATATCACACTTAACAATACAGATGAAACTGCCATAACAAAGGATAATCTGCAAGAGTATCTGTCCCATGTTGAAGCGTATTATTATGGCACCTATACTATATTCAATGAAAAGAAAGAACCATGGACAACGACACCTTATGAACCAGTTCTTGATGTCAGACAATCCATCGCAACTACTTTGACAGAATTCATGGAAGAATATGATGCTTATGAATTTAGAGATCAGTATGATGAAATTGAGTTTGATACAGCCATTACAGATACCAGAGATATTCTGCAAGATACTGCTGGTCTGGAAGATCTGATATTATATTTGAATGAAACTATCTATGAAGGATTAGATCCAGCCAAGCTGGCAAAAGCCACCATCATTAGAGAAGAAATCAGTATGCTTTACGCTGAAAGGAAGGGCAGTGACCTCTCAGAAGGATGTGAAGCCAGATACTCCTATCGTCCTTTTATTTCTCAGGAGCAGCCACGATATAATACAGGAGATTTTGCCTTTTTAAAACTAGATACTCCTATCTATGGACGTATAGAATTGATAGATGAAGATAGCATTACCCTCTGTTTATTTCCTGACGATTCTGATAAGCGTGATGATATTGAAATTGGCAAAGAAGAATTTGAAAAAGCATTGGTTTATGACTATCGCAATGGATACCTCTATGATCAAAGCCGACCACTCTTTCGAAATGAGGCAGAAGAACAAGGATTGCAGGTATTATCTGATGAGGAACGCAATACTCTTGGTTATCAAAATTATGTATTGATCAAACATATTGCGCCATTGGTCATAGATGGTACTGCTAATCTAATGATATTTACCAATGTGAATGAAGATAGTACCATATCCGTTACCCTTGATGATAGTCTTCTAACACTACAGGAAGAATCAACGGAGGAGTTTAAGGAATATCGATTCGCATTTGATCCATTCAGAGAAACATTAAATATTCGTGCTATCACTGAAAATGGAGAAACAGATGAACTGGAACTTGCTAATGATCATGAACCAAATGATTACAATATCGAACAACAGATGAATGAATTTGCTAATGACTATATCAAAAGTATTTCTGATAGAGAGTTCTGGCTGCAATCTATTGATATGCAGTCAGATGGCAAAGATACAAATGTAGTTTATTCATTTGATGGAAATGTTGCAGAATATAATAGTGATTCCTTAGAGTTTGATACGTTTATGGATAGCTATGGTAAGGATCCAATCAACTCCCTATCTACTTTGATACCAATCCAGATGGAAGGCAAGGATCATGTACTCTTGATAGAAGATGCTAATCTCGCACATGAGAATTTTCTGTTATTCAAGAAGATTGCTCCGTTGATCATCACTGGTGACACAGATTATATGCACTTTGTGGCTGATGAGCATATGATGCCATTCACCATCGAAGTATTTGAAGACCGTGTGAGTGTCGCACACACATATGGAAATAATGGGGACTTGATGTCTGATCCACTCATGGAATTTGTAATTGATCAAGAAAAGGAAACCATGAGTGCAAGAAGTTTTGAACAGAGCCTTATGGGGGTATATCATGATGTTGAGGTCATCAATGGAGAAGTAATTGATGTAGATCTGGAAGAAGATCTTAACAAATATGCCAGCAAATGGTTTCAAAATATATTGGATAAAGAATATCAACTGGAAGAAATCAGGGTATATGCAGATAATGCCCCTATTGAAGTTATTTATGGATCTGATGGCAATATTGCAAGTTTTGATGGTACTGATGATGATTTAAAATGGTTCCGTGAATCCTTTGGAGATGATCCACAAAATCGAATATCTGCCTTGTGGCCAGATATGGAGGAAGATGAACCAGAAAATATACCAACTGAGAAAGAGGTAACGGAAATCATTTCTGGTGATTCAACTCTGATGGAACCAATTGGAAAAAGACAGCCTGGTATATCGCATATATCTACTCATAAACTATACCCAGAAGTTCCATCTATTGATAGATATAACTTCAGGATATCTGACTATGATCTTGGTACAGGAGGTCCAAAGGAAAAGTACAAAGCTAATATACAGGCGATTAAATTATTGAAACAGTTAGATGAGGAACAGCGTCTTGCCACTCCAAGTGAACAAGAGATATTATCTCATTATGTTGGCTGGGGAGCATTGCCAGATGCGTTTGATGAAAACAAGGAAAACTGGAGAAATGAATATCAGGAACTTAAAGAATTACTCAATGATACAGAATATAAGGCAGCTAGAGAATCCACTCTGACTGCCTTTTATACTCCCCCACTTGTCATTGATGCCATCTATCGTAAACTGATGGATATGGGTTTAAAAGAAGGTAATATACTGGAGCCATCCTGTGGAGTGGGTAATTTTATAGGTATGCAACCTGATGAGTTGGATTTTAATTTTTATGGTGTAGAACTTGATACCATTTCAGGAAGGATTGCCCAGCAGTTATACCAGAAATCAACGATCGCTATTCAAGGTTTTGAACAAACAGAAATACCAGATAATCTATTTGATGCAGTCATTGGTAATGTTCCATATGGACAGATACCAGTATTCGACCCAAGATACAATCAGCAAAATTTCAACATTCATGACTATTTCTTTGCCAAGGCATTGGATAAAGTCAAGGTTGGTGGTGTCGTGATATTTCTGACGTCCAAATTCACCATGGATAAAAAGAATCGAAGTGTTAGAAAATATATAGCACAAAGAGCAGATTTATTGGGTGCTATTCGATTGCCAGATAACACATTTACTACCAATGCAGGAACCAGAGTAACGACAGACATTCTTGTTCTTCAAAAACGAGAAAAGCCATTAGAGTATGAGCCAGAATGGATTGATGTTATGAATGATGAACATGGTATCATCATGAATTCCTATTTTATAGATCATCCAGAAATGGTGCTTGGAACAATGGTAGAAGAAACATCACAATATGGCTTATCCACTGCCTGCAAGCCAATGGAAGGCGCAGATCTAAAAGAGCAATTAGCGCAGGCGATGAGTTCAATTAAAGCTGAAATCGTTATTGACAGTGCGTTATACGTGGATGAAGAGGATAAATCCATTCCTGCTGATCCAACGGTTAGAAACTTCAGCTTTTGTATCGTTGATGGGAATATATATTATCGTGAAAATAGTAGAATGTACCCTTATACAACGTCAAAGACTGGAGAGAATCGTATACGAGGTATGGTACAGATTCGTGACTGTATGCGAAAACTCATTGATTACCAGACATTTGATTCACCAGCAAACATCATTGCTGAGCAACAGAAAAAACTACACGAAGTTTATGATAGTTTTACAGATAAATATGGACTATTGAATGGCAGAGCTAACAAACTTGCCTTTCAAGATGACAGTTCTTACAGTTTGATCTGTTCACTGGAAATTCTTAATGAGGATCGTTCCTTCAAGAAAAAGGCAGACATCTTTTATAAGCGAACTATCAAACCACAACAGGCAACTATATCAGTAAAAACAGCAAGTGAAGCATTAACAGTCAGTATGGCTGAAAAAGGGCGTATTGATTTTGATTTCATGTCTACCATCTCAAATATAAACAAAGAAGATTTAATTCTTGCATTGCACAACGTCATATATCCAAATCCTGAAAAAATAGATGATACTGGAGAACCACAGTATGAAACTTCAGATGAATACCTATCTGGTAATGTCCGAGAAAAACTAGCATATGCAAAACATGCTGCACAGAAAGATTCACGTTATGCTGATAATATTACTGCTCTGGAACAGGTACAGCCTGAACCAATAAAAGCTGGTGATATCAATGTAAGACTTGGTACAACATGGATTCCAAAAGAGATATATAAAGAATTCATGTATCAGTTATTAGATACCCCAACGTATTATCGAAGTAATATTGACATTCATTATGTGACTAGCACACAGGAATGGAACATTACACGAAAGTCATTGGATCATAGCATCAAAGCTACCAAGCGTTATGGAACTCACCGTATCAATGCTTATAAGATACTTGAAAATACACTGAATCTAAGAGATGTGAAAATATTTGATAAGACCACAGATGATGAAGGAAAAGAAATTCGTGTATTAAATAAGAAGGAAACAGCAATTGCTCAAGATAAGCAGGATATGATCAAATCAGAATTCAATAACTGGATATGGCGAGATCCTGAACGCAGAGAACAACTGTGCGAGATTTATAATGAGAAATATAATTCTATTCGCAACCGAACGTATGATGGTAGTAATCTTTCCTTTGTGGGTATGAATCCAGATATTACGTTGAGAAAGCATCAAGTTGATGCGATTGCCCGAATTTTGTATGGTGGAAATACTTTATTGGCGCATTCGGTTGGAGCTGGTAAGACCTTCGAGATGATAGCAGCTGGTATGGAAAGCAAGCGACTTGGTTTCAGTAGTAAACCTCTCTACGTTGTTCCTAATAATATCATTGGTGACTTTGCATCAGACTTTTATCGCTTATATCCTAGTGCAAATGTACTTGTGGCAACAGCAGATACACTTTCCAAAGCAAATCGGCATAAATTCTTTGCACGTATTGCCACTGGTGAATGGGATGGAATCATCATAACACATAGTCAGTTTATCAAGATGCCTGTTTCTACTGAGCGTCAGCGTGCTATCATTATCAAGCAAACAAATGAGATATCAAATAACATTAGAATGCTCAAGGAAGAGGATGGTGAGAGATTTACCATAAAGCAATTAGAAAAGTTACAACAGAAATTGCGTGTCAAACTTGAAAAACTGAATGATTCATCAAAGAAAGATGATATTTTATGTTTTGAACAACTTGGTATTGATATGCTTTTTGTAGACGAAGCAGACCTATTTAAGAATCTGTTTCTTTATAGCAAGATGAGAAATGTTTCTGGAATCTCTCAAACTGATTCACAAAGAGCCGCAGACCTGTTTATGAAAACGCAATATCTTGATGAATTGACAAACTATCGTGGTGTTGTCTTTGCGACAGGTACGGCAATATCAAATAGTGTCGCAGAGTTATATACGATGCAGAGATATCTTCAATATAACGTCTTGCAGAAGTATGGATTAGAAGCATTTGACAGTTGGGCATCAACATTCGGTGAAACCGTAACTGCCATGGAATTATCCCCTGAAGGATCTGGTTTCAAAATGAAAACCAGGTTTTCTAAATTTTTCAATCTTCCTGAACTTATGACAATGTTTCGTGAAGTGGCAGATATTCAGACACCAGAAATGCTGAACTTGCCTGTTCCTAAAGCAAACTTTGAAATCGTTTCTGTACCAGCCAGTGAAGAACAGGCTGAGATGATTGAAGGATTGGCAGAGCGTGCTGAAAAGGTCAGAAATCGTGAGGTAACACCTTATGAAGATAATATGCTGAAGATCACTTCTGATGGACGTAAAGTTGCTCTTGAACAAAGGCTCATCAATGGACTACTGCCAGAAAATCCAGACAGTAAAGTCAATGCTTGCATCAATAACGTGTATAAGTTATGGGAAGAATCAGCAGATATCAAAGGAACGCAGCTGGTCTTTTGTGACCTCTCTACCCCTACCAAAGACTCCAAGAATATTATTGAGATGGTAGAAACAGAAGATGGATATATTCCAGAACATGATTCAGAGTTTACCAACGTTTATGATGAAATCAAGAAAAAATTGATTGATAAAGGTATCCCTTCTAATGAGGTTGCATTTATCCATGATGCCAAAACAGATATCCAGCGAAAGGATCTGTTTGCGAAAGTACGTTTAGGTAATATAAGAGTATTACTAGGTAGTACCAGCAAAATGGGAGCTGGAACCAATGTACAGGATCTGATTGTTGCTTTGCATGACCTAGATTGCCCGTGGCGTCCAAGAGATCTAGAACAGCGACGTGGTCGAGGTATTCGACAAGGTAACATCAATGATACTGTGCATGTTATCCGCTATGTAACGGAAGGAACTTTCGATGCTTATCTCTACCAGACTATTGAAAAGAAACAACAGTTTATTTCTCAGATCCTTACTGGTAAAACCCCACAAAGAACTATGGAGGAAATCGATGAAGCCGTTATGGAATATGCTGCTATCAAGGCGATTGCCTGTGGGAATCCAAAAATTATGGAGCGTTGTAATCTGGAACTGGAAGTAAATAAGCTAAATGTTTTAAAAGCCAATTATCAAAATCAGATTTATGAATTACAGGATAGCATTCTAAAGACACTGCCTAGAAAGATTTCAATTCAAGAGGAGGTCATCAAGTATATTCAGAATGATATCAATGTCAGAAATCAACACCCTATTCCTGAAGGAGAAGAATTTGTTGGAATGACGTTGGATGGTGTACTGTACACGGATAAAACTGAAGCTGGGAATATGTTGATACAATTATGCAAAAAGAACACTACCTCAGAATATATGAAGATAGGTGAATTTCGTGGCTTTCAACTAAATGTTTCGTTCAGTTCCTTGAATATGGAATATATCCTTACTATAGAAAACAACTGGAAGTACCATATCACGATGGGTACAGATAAACTTGGTAATCTCACAAGAATCAATAATGCTTTGAATGGTATGGAAAAAATGTTGGATGATAATAAGCAGGAATTATCTGCTTTACAATCACAATTAGAAACATCGAAAATCGAAGTAAGCAGACCATTTGAGAGAGAGGATGAATTGCAGGAAAAAACGAAGCGTCTGGCAAAGTTAACGATTGAATTGAAACTTGATGAGAAAGAACCTGGTATCATTGATGAGGATGAAGTAGATACATCGGTTGATATAGAGGTTAGATCTAAAACAAGAAGTTATGCACGCTGATATTCGCTGATTGCACATTTGTCTTTGTGGCTATCCATTTATATAATGGTTAGCGAGGAGGTGTGACATGAAATTTATTGACCTATATGAAGAAGAATACTTGCTAATTAGAACTCCACTTATAGCCAGAATGGATGAATTACCTGCACGAAGGCTGAAGAAGCTATCTGAGAACTACAGAGAATTGTCACAAAGAAGTAATGGCCTAATGGATAAATATGATTTTATCCGAGCAATCGTTGAAGATTGTGAGCCACCAAAAGATTTCTATACAAAAGATGATATAGAAGCAATGCGACAATTTTTGAATGTTGCAAGAGAAATGGATAATTATGAGCGCTTAGAAATTTACAAACTAGGTTATCACGACTGTATCATATGGTCACAAATGATAGGATTATATGATGACTAATTAAAATAGAATATATCTATACAGAGGAGAACCGAATACAGGCTCTCCTTTTGCTTTATGAAAGGAGTTGGTATTATGGCTTATATCAAGCCAGAAATCATGAAAAAAATCAAACAGGTGGATTTACTCACCTATCTGTTAAACTATCAGCCAGAACGATTAAAGAAGATTTCACATGATACGTATTGTATTAGAGATCATGACAGCCTTCACATTTCAAATGGCTTGTGGCATTGGCAGTCTATGGGAATCGGTGGAAGAACTGCTTTAGACTTTCTCATCAAGGTAGACGATTATGCTTTCTTGGATGCTGCGGAGATTATTGCAAATCAATTAGCACTCAAAGAACCTGAATATGTTCCTTATTCAGAAAAGGAAAAAGATAAACAATTGCAAAAACCACTTATCTCAAAAGATAACAATGCAGCAATTGACTATCTGTTAAGCAGAGGAATATCTTATGATATTATTCATTATTGCCTCTCACATTACATGATACTTCAGACAGTTTATCAGAATCCTGAAAGCAAGAAAACTTATTCAAATGTTGCTTTTGTTGGATATGAAAAAGATACACAGAAAGCAAGACACATTGCCTTACGTGGTATTAATAGTGATTTTATCGGTGATGCAACAGGAAGCGATAAAAGATTCTCATTTTGTATTGAGTCGGTTGATCCTGATTGTAATACTGTTCATGTAAATGAAGCACCTATTGATGCTCTATCGCAAGCTACTCTTTTTACCCTTGATGGGAAGTCGTTCAATCAAGAGCACATTCTGGCTCTCACAGGTGCCTATGCACCAAGGAATGAAACTAAGGAAATTAAGATACCAATTGCCCTTGTACAGTTTCTAAAAGATTATCCTAAAGTAGATACTATCATCTTTCACTTGGATCTAGATCGTTCAGGACGTATGGCTACCAAACTCATCATAGAAAATATGAAAGATAAAATGCCAGATTACAAATGCTTTGATGAGCCACCTCAACATTATAAAGACATGAATGATAGTTTATGTATCAGATTAGGTATTCAACCCGTGAAAAAAAGGAAAAAAATAGACTTAAAACATCAAGTACAATGTAGGAACGATAGATAGTAAGATAATTGTAGCTTTTTATATTGCACATATATATATGTAGTGTCATAATAATATATATTGCTTCAAAAAATTTAGAATAATATTAATTATTCGAAGAGTAAAGGTAGGTGTGAAATATGACACAAGACATAAATAACATTGTGTTTAAAAAAGCTCAAGAAATTTTGACTTTCTTAATGAATCAGTTATTTTTAACGAATAATGATAAAATAATTTATCATTATACCTCACCAGCAGGACTAGAAGGAATTTTAAAGAATAAGGTATTATGGTTTACAAGAAGTGATTATTTAAACGACAGTACTGAAATGAACTATATATTTGATTCTTTAGATAAAGCATTAGATGAGAATAAATATGCAAAAGAATTTTGTGAACATATCAGAAATAAATTTATAAAAAATAATATTGATTTTCATTGTTTAAATTATCTGGATGATTATTATATCTGTAGTTTTTCTAAAGCTGAAGATGAATTAAACATGTGGAATTACTACAGTAAAACTGAATCTAAAGCAGGATATAATATATCATTTAAAACATTCGACTTAATTAATAGTGTTAATGGTTTAAGTAATAACTATGGTTTTGATATTGGAGATGTAATTTATGGTGATGAAGTTCAAACCAAAGTATGGAATCCTGCCTTAGAACATCTTAACAAGTTGTATTTAGAAAATATAGATTCTTGCAAAAATGAAAACAGTGAGGAATTAAATAGTATAGATAATGTATTAATTGACATACTCTTAATACATGCTCCATTCATTAAACATCCTGCTTTTAAAAACGAAGCGGAATTAAGAATTGTATATAGAGTTTTAAAACATAAAGATGAAGAAATAAACATAAGAGAACAAAATGGTATTTTTATTCCTTACCATGAAGTTCCTTTTCAGAAGGAAATAGTACAATCTGTGATGATATCGCCATATGTTAAATCATATAATAAAGTGAAATCGATGCAGCTGTTGTTAGATAAATATGGATATGATTGTAAGGTTAATACTTCAAGTATTCCTATAAGATATTAAAAATATAAATAAATGATAACATCTTTGTAAAATTTCAACCTGTATGAATGCACTATACCAGCAAGCACTGGATTTGGATAGCCTCAACCGCTATCCTTTTCCTTTTTCTAGGGAAAATCCCTAGCACCTTTTGTTTAAGTATCATTTGTAATTTCATTATGATAAAATATATCATATAATCAATTATGTTTTATTTTCTAAAAGGAAGGATGTGATTACTATGACTTATAAAAATTATCACTTTGAACGACTTACACCAACAGATAATATGAATCTAGATGTTTATGAAGAGGCCATAAACTATGTGTTTGAGAATTCAGATATAAAAAACATTGCTATTTCAGGTGCATATAGCGCTGGTAAGAGCAGTGTATTAGCATCATACAAGAAAAAACATAGTAATTTACGCTTTTTACACATTTCTCTTGCACATTTTAAATCATTTGAAAATAAGGATGAATCTGAGGTAAAAGAATCTGTATTGGAAGGAAAAATATTGAATCAACTAATCCATCAAATTTCTTCAGATAGAATTCCACAGACTAATTTTAGAGTAAAGAAAAAGGTAAGTCCTAAATCAGTTATAAAGATGACAACATTAATGGTTCTTCTCCTCATTACCTTTCTTTATTTTAGTTATTTTGATGGATGGAAAATCTATGTTTATGCACTACCTGATAATAATTTTAAATCTATCTTAACACTATTTACTCATCAATACGCTTTAATGGTGGACGGTATCTGTATGATAGTATTACTCTCTATCATAATATTTGAATTGATTTCCATACAAAAGAACAAAAATATTTTTAGAAAATTGACCCTACAAGGAAATGAAATTGAAATTTTTGAGGAAAGTGATGATTCTTATTTTGATAAATATCTCAATGAGGTATTATATCTTTTTGAAAATTCGGATGCTGATGTTGTTGTGTTTGAAGATATGGATAGGTTTAATGCAAGCAAAATTTTTGAGCGACTTCGTGAAGTTAATACACTTGCAAATATTCAACTAAAAAAAGAAAATAAAAAAGAGCTTCGCTTTTTCTATTTATTGCGTGATGATATTTTTGTATCAAAAGACAGAACCAAATTTTTTGATTATATTGTTCCTGTAGTACCTGTTGTGGATAGTTCTAACTCTTATGACCAGTTTATTTCTCATTTCAAAAAATCTGGATTGTTTGAGGAATTTGACGAGAGTTTTCTACAAGGTTTGTCACTATACATTGATGATATGCGTCTTTTAAAGAATATTTATAATGAATTCGTAATTTACTACTATAGACTTAATACTACCGAACTCAATTGTAATAAAATGCTTGCTGTAATTGCATATAAAAATCTATTTCCACGAGATTATGCTGATTTACAACTTAATCAGGGATTTATCTATACTTTATTCGAACAGAAAGATAATTTTGTTTCTGATGAAATAGATAGACTTGACGAAAATATTTCAGGAATAAAAGAAGAGATCAAACTTGTTAAAAGCAATCATGTGAATACAATAGAAGAATTAAACGTTATTTTTGCCAGAAAATATTTAAATAGATATTCCTGGGAGAAGTATAATGCTAATGAACTGCAATCTTTTGTGCAGAATTATCTACCTAAAGATCAATTGATGGAATACACTCAAAGGAAGCAGCAATTAGGATTTGAAGGTGATTTAGAACAAAAAGAAAAGACACTTCATAATTATGAGAAAGAAGCTCTTACTTTAAAAAACAAATCTCTCCATGAAATAATTACGCGAGAAAATATAGATAAGGTATTCAGCGTTACTAGTATTAATGAAATTGGGGAAGTAACTGATTTTAATGAAGTTAAAAGTAGTGAGTATTTTGATCTACTGAAATATTTAATAAGGTATGGATATATTGATGAAACCTATGCCGACTATATGACGTATTTTTATGAAAATAGTCTAAGTCGTATTGATAAGACATTTTTACGTAGTATTACAGATAAAAAATCTAAAGAATATTCTTATCAATTAAAGAATCCA
>ENA-ORSX01000842-ORSX01000842.1-human-gut-metagenome-genome-assembly--contig:-NODE-842-length-26843-cov-3.535800_pt1 | contig 26843 bp, 29 predicted proteins | sample MGYA00241904_ERZ509172 | MGnify/ENA primary metagenome ERZ509172 (study PRJEB26280, sample SAMEA2338795) | human gut metagenome | biome: human gut; feature: human-associated habitat; material: faeces...
CTGGCAGAACAGATGCCAGCAGCCACAAAGGTTGGTGAACTGCGTTATTGGAGAGAACAGAATGTTTATATCAAAAATCAGGAATTCAATAAACCATTATTGATCTTAGAACCAGGAGATGAATACAGACGTGAAGATGGTTCTGTTGGCACGTATTACAATGCAAAAAAAGTCTATGATATTTCACAGACGAAGAATGGACGTTATAAAGAATCTGGTACGTTATTTGATATCAATACGTTATGTATGGCATTGGCAAACAATTCACCAGCACAGTTCAAATCATTACCAGCAGAGCAAATGCCTGAAGGCTATGCGGTTATGTATGATTCTAACAGTGATAGGATTTATATGCGAAATGGACTAGATGATGGAAATAAAGTGTTCCAGTTGACATCTATGGAGATGGCTCATGCTATCATGGCACAAGACAATCCATCTTATGATCGTAATGAATGTCATCTGTATGCCTATGCAGCATCATATCTGTTATGCAAGCAGTATGGTGTTCCTACCGATGGTTATGAGATTGATGTTACACCACAGACCAGTAGCAAAGAACCTCAGGATATCAAGAAGGAACTGATGAACATCAAAGCAGTTGCAGTAGAGATATCAAATCGTATGGAGCCAGCTTTAGAAAAAAGCAAAGCCCCTAAAGAAAAATCATACGAAAGATAAGTGGATCAGCGTATGAAAGAAGTAATATACACCTTAAGACTGGATAAATATGACTATGGATTGATTTTGAATACCCTTAATGAAAAACGTAATGATTTATTAAATCAAGGTCATGAAACAGAAATAATTGACAACGTACTCCTCAAGGTTATCAATGCTCAGGAAAAACGCAAAGGTGAACGCAATGAACGGTAATGACAAGCAAACTTATCTGTTCCTATATGTACTGGGAAGTATTCCAGTGATATGGATAGCGTTGTTATTGGCTCCCTATCTTATACAAGGTGGTATCTTTGATCACCTTGCAGAAATGAATGAAGCACTAAATAATCCACTAAAGATTCACTGGATGGAGAATAGCCTGAGAACTATTCTCCTTTTTCTGTGTATTTATATTGCTGGCATTGGAATCTATTATGCCACAAAGAAAAACTATCGACGTGGTGAAGAACATGGTAGTGCCAAATGGGGTTCTATTCAGACAGTAAATAAGAAGTATGCAAGTAAAAATCCAATCGAAGATAAGATTCTCACACAGAATGTTCGTATCAGTTATAACGGACGTAAACATCGCAGAAATGTTTTAACCCTAATCTGCGGTGGTTCTGGTGCTGGAAAAACAAGGTTCTTCGCTAAGCCTAATCTTTTACAGGCAAACACAAGTTTTGTGGTTCTGGATCCAAAAGGTGAGCTGACCCGAGATTGTGGTCATATGCTGCTTGAACAAGGATATGAGGTACGGGTGTTAGACCTCATCAATATGGATCAGTCCTTTTGTTATAACCCCTTTGATTACCTGCATTCGGATAATGATGTGCAAAAGCTTGTCACAAATCTCTTTAAAGCAACAACCCCAAAAGGAGCACAGTCACAAGATCCATTTTGGGACACGGCTGCTTCTATGCTGTTACTGTCACTTATCTTTTATTTAAGATATGAAGCACCAGAAGAAGAACAAAATTTTCCTATGGTTATGGAAATGTTACGTGCTGGCGATGTCCATGAGGATGATGATTATTATCAATCCCCACTAGATGAATTATTCAATCGTCTGGAAATGCGTGATCCTAATCACATTGCAGTAAAGTACTATCGTGATTATCATTCGGGTTCTGCTAAAACATTAAAATCTATCCAAATTACACTAGCCGCAAGACTAGAAAAGTTCAATCTTGAATCCTTATCAAAACTAACACAGACAGATGATTTAGATATGAGCAGTATAGGAGAAAAGAAAGTGGCATTGTTTGCTATTATTCCAGACAATGATACATCCTTTAACTTTCTGATTTCAATCTTGTATACGCAATTATTCCAGCAGTTATTCTGGCTTGCAGACCATAAGTATGGTGGAAGATTACCTGTTCATGTTCACTTTTTGATGGACGAGTTTGCAAACGTAAGTTTGCCAGATGATTTTGACAAAATCTTATCCGTCATGCGTAGCCGAGAAGTATCAGTGTCTATTATCTTACAGAATCTTGCACAGTTAAAAGCCTTATTTGAAAAGCAGTGGGAAAGCATCGTAGGTAACTGTGATGAATTTCTATTTTTGGGTGGCAACGAACAGAGCACGCATAAGTACGTGTCAGAACTGCTTGGTAAAAGCACGATTGATACCAACACCTATGGAAAAAGTACAGGTCATAGTGGTAACTACTCAACCAATTATCAAAATTCAGGACGTGAACTATTAACGCCTGATGAAGTACGAATGTTGGATAATGAATTGGCAATTCTATTCATTCGAGGAGAACGTCCTATTATGGATAAAAAATATGACATCATGAAACACCCAAATGTTTTCATAACGCCAGATAGTGGTGATTCTAAACTAGAATATCATCATGGCGAAATCCACCATGCAATGGCAACAATCACTCTAACAAGTGATCTAACAAATGCAACAGAATTATCAACTGAAAAGGAATATATATTTCTGTCTGAAGAATAAAAAAGCTCACACGGCAATGTGAGCAAGAGGTATAGAACGGCAATTCTTATACCTACTGAGTGTAGACAAATGAATTAGGCTATCCACTTTCTACACTCCTATCTTATCAAAACTAGGAGGAATGAAAATGAAAAAAGAGAAACAGACGCTTTCCCGTAGAGGGAAGCTCTTATTTGTAGTATATATTGTATTCGTATCACTCTTTACTGTTGGATTGGTACCTGTTCATGCTGAAGGAGATCCTTTACAGGTTGTCAATAATCTATCCGATTTCATCTTTGGATTGATTAGAGCTGTGGGGATGATTCTATTAGGCTTTGGTATTGTTCAAATTGGTTTAAGTTTAAAATCACACGATCCAAGTCAAAGAGCAAATGGTTTTATGACGCTAGCAGGTGGCGTAGTAATCACATTTGCAAAAGAAATTCTTAATTTAATCGTTGGCTAATGGATAGCGATAATTGGATTGTTCAAAACCTGCAAAATGCTTTAGATACCTGGAATGAAAAACTGGCTGAGATATGGGCAATTATCACGCAATCTCCCAAAGATTTTAAAGGTGGAGGTATCTGGGATGTTATCCAACAGATCAATGGTGCTCTAATGGCGATAGGACTGGCTTTGTTGGTTCTATTCTTCGTCATTGGTGTTGTAAAAACCTGTGGTTCTTTTGCGGAAGTTAAAAAGCCAGAACATGCATTAAAGATTTTTATCCGCTTTGCCATAGCAAAAGGTGTCGTCACTTACGGACTGGAACTTATGGTTGCCTTGTTTGAGATCGTACAAGGTATCGTATCTACCATCATGAATGCTGGAGGCTTTGGTGGAGCAACGGATACCATTTTACCAGAATCTATTGTAACTGCCATAGAGGATGTTGGCTTCTTTGACTCCATCCCACTATGGGCAGTCACATTGATAGGTGGATTATTCATTACAATTTTGAGTTTCATCATGATCATGAGTGTCTATGGGAGATTTTTTCGTTTGTATCTATATACAGCGATTGCCCCTGTACCTCTTTCAACCTTTGCTGGAGAACCTACACAGAATGTCGGGAAATCATTCATGAAGTCCTACTGTGCAGTATGCCTTGAAGGTGCAATCGTAGTACTGGCTTGTATCATCTTTTCCCTGTTTGCTGCATCACCACCAGCAGTAGATCCAGATGCCACAGCTGTTACGCAAGTATGGAGTTATGTTGGTGAGTTGATTTTTAATATGCTTGTGCTAGTTGGCGCAGTAAAGATGAGTGATCGTGTTGTACGGGAAATGATGGGATTATAAGAATTTTATGAAAATATGATACTGAAGGGTTCCTTCTGCATCTGGATAAACATTTGCAGATGGAATACCTCGTTTCTTTCATTAAATAAAACAATTTTAATAAGGAGGTTTTCATTTGGAAGTAAAAGTAAACAAGGAGATTCGCAATTATACAGAATCCATTTATTTTGGGTTGTCACTAAGACAATTTGTTTTTTCAGTCTTGGCATGTCTGATGGCAGTGATTTTATATTTTGTTCTTAGACCCTATTTTGGCTTAGAAACACTGTCATGGTTATGTATTATTGGTGTTGCCCCTTTTGCAGCACTGGGTTTCATCACATATAACGGAATGAATGCGGAACAGATTATATGGGCATGGATCAAATGTGAGATACTGATGCCAAGAGAAATCAAAATGGAGAATCAGAATCTATATTGGGATATTCTTCAGCCCTATTTCAATAATAAAGAAAGAGAGGTATTGAAACGTGATAAAAACATTATCAAGTTTAAACAAAGCAGAAAAAGAGAAGTATAAAGTACCCCGTAAGATCCAGCAAATTATACCGATTGATACAATCTTTACAGATGGAATATTCAAAGTAGGCAAAAACAAATATTCAGTCACTTATAAGTTTACAGATATCAATTATGCTGTCGCAAGCAAAGAAGACAAAGAAGCAATGTTTTTGGAGTATTCTGAGTTGCTAAATGCCTTTGACAGCGGAGCTACAACCAAGATTACCATTTCATTGCGAAGGCTCAATAAGGATAATTTTGAAAAAGAGATCTTACTGCCATTTAAAGAAGATGGATTGGATATCTACCGTAAAGAATATAACGATATGTTGTTGGATAAGGCACTGGGAACCAATGGCATGATACGTGAAATGTATCTTACTGTTTCTGTATTCAAAAAGGATCATGATGATGCAAGAACCTACTTTCGTAGGGTTACAACGGATATGACAACGCATCTTGCTAGATTAGATTCAAAATGCAGAATGTTAAACACAGTAGAACGATTACAGATTCTGCATGATTTTTATCGTACTGGTGAAGAAGTCAATTTTCATCTTGATCTAAAAGAATTAATGAGAAGAGGACATCATTTTAAGGACTATATTTGTCCAGACAGTTTTGAATTTAGAAAAGATTATTTTACGATGGGAACACGCTATGGTCGTGTTCTTTTTTTGAAAGATTATGCCAGCTATATCAAAGACAGCATGATAGCAGAATTAACAGATATAAATCACAATATGATGATGTCCATTGATGTTATCCCTGTTCCTACAGATGAAGCAGTTCGTGAAGTTGAAAATAGATTGCTGGGTGTAGAAACAAATATCACGAACTGGCAAAGACGTCAAAATTCAAACAACAATTTTTCCGCTGTTATCCCATATGACATGGAACAACAGAGAAAAGAAGCTAAGGAATTTCTTGACGATCTAACAACAAGAGATCAAAGGATGATGTTTGCAGTACTCACATTCGTATTGACTGCTGACAGTAAAGAGCAGTTGGATGTAGATACAGAAACATTGATGACAACCGCACGCAAGCATCTTTGTCAGATGTCCCCATTGAACTTTCAGCAGATGGATGGCTTGAATACTGCATTGCCTATTGGTGTTCGTAAGATTAATGCCCTGCGTACCCTTACGACAGAAAGTTTAGCAGTTCTAAACCCATTTCGAGTTCAAGAAATCATGGATAAGGATGGAATTTATTATGGAGAAAATGCAATATCTCATAACCTTATCATGGTCAATAAAGAGAATCTGTTAAATCAATCAGCTTTCCTTCTAGGAGTACCAGGTTCTGGTAAATCTTTCAGTGCAAAGGAATTGATTGTATTTCTTGCGTTAAGTACAAATGATCATATCTTAGTCTGCGATCCCGAAAATGAATATTCTGCCTTGATTAAAGCGTTAAGTGGAGAGGTTATTCATATTGCAGCAGGAAGTGATGATCACATTAACGCCATGGATATGGTTGAAAACTATGGAGAAGGAAAGAACCCTGTTATAGATAAATCAGAATTCATCCTTTCCCTATTTGAACAGTTGGATAAAAAAGGGATTGGACCGAAAGAAAAGTCAATCATTGATCGTTGCGTATTCCTAGTATATGAAGATTATCAGGCTGGAGGAAAACTACCTACTCTAGTTGTTTTAAGGGAGAAACTATTAGAACAGCCAGAAAAAGAAGCAAAGAACCTTGCCTTAGAACTTGAACTATTTACAAATGGCTCGTTAAATGCCTTTGCCCACAAGACCAATGTTGATACCAACAATCGTATGATCGTCTATGACATTATGGATCTAGGTAAGCAGTTAAAGACAATGGGCTTGCTTGTTATTACCGATGCCATGTTAAACAGAGTAACGGAAAACTGGCGTAAAGGTATTCGTACGCATGTGTTCATCGATGAGTTTCATGTCGTCTTTGAAAATGAATACTCGGCATCTTTCTTCAATAGTGCGTGGCGTCAATTTCGTAAAAGAAATGCGTATCCAACAGGCATTACACAAAATGTAGAGTATCTGCTGGATTCCGTCATGGCAAGTACCATGTTGAGCAACAGTGAATTTGTCGTTATGCTGAATCAGGCTTCACAGGATAGAGGAAAACTAGCAAAAATGTTGAACATCTCAGATGAGCAGATGTCCTATATCACCAATGCCGATGCAGGATGCGGACTTTTAAAATATGGAAGTTCGTTAGTACCATTTATCAATCGTTTCCCAACAGATACCAAACTATATCAGTTGATGACGACCAAACCAACAGATAGAAAAACGAAATAAAGAAAGGAGCTGTAAGCAATGGAACACAAACAGAATTTATTAGATCAGGAGAATATGAAATCATTCCTTCAGTTATTAGAGGAAAATGGAATACATGATGAGAAACTCAGTGTTCAGCTTTTGGCTGGCTATGTAGATCAGATGGAGTTTCAATTTAATACAGTATTGGAAGAATTGAAGAGTGTCCGTCAAGAACTGAATACAATTCAGGATAAGACATTACGAGCAACCGCAAGTCGAGCAGTAGGTAAAGTTGTCACCAAAGTTGAAGAAGCTAAAGGGCAGCTGATGAAGTTAAAAAATCATATTGTAAAAACTGTTGATAAAGCAATTACAGAGTTCAAGGAACATGGGAAGTCTGCTCTAGTCACTGCAATGAAATCATTGAATGTGAAAGGATTGCTTGAAAATATCAAAAACGGCTTAAATCATGCTGCACAATCCGCAGATCATGGAATTGATAAGCTAACCAAACTTGGTAATGAAGTACACGCTGTCAATTCTCATTTGAAGAACGCTGGCAGAGTATTAGTTGGAAAGGAAATCAAAGATTTAGAGCCACGGGATACAGATAAAGGTATACTATCCAATATTCAGCAAAGCCTTTTCTTTTCCATGAGCGCTTTCTCTCATATGTCGCAGAAAACAGATGATGCAATTAACACTGTTAAAAAACTTGAAGATAAAAGTAATTCAAAAAAATCAGTAAAAAGTGAATTGCAGGATATCAAAAACAAGCAACAACATAATAAATCAAATGATAAATCAAGAAAGGATATAGAACTGGGACAGAGATAATCTGTCCTTGTTTTTTTGGTAAAGAACAATGCAAATTAAATTCAATTCAGTTGAACACAGAGATTTTTTTATGAAGCAGATGCAAGAAAGTAAGTACGATACCTATCATCAGGCATTATTCTATACTTTAGGGATCAATAAAGATTGTAGAGATAATTTAAAAGCCATATTTGATAAAGAAACAGATCGTATCAAACCTAATGCCTTATATGAACCTTGGCAGACCAGTGGATCAGAATGTGTGACAAAACTTGCCTTTAATCTATGGAATGGGTTCGTGGAAGAAGGCCATGAAAAAGACAGCACCCCTTATGAACTGTTTGCTTGTGAGCACGCACCATATTTCTTTGAAGCAATTAAATTACGTTTTCCAGAATACTGCAAAGAGTATCAACCTAGAAATAACAATGCGAGTTCGAGATGAGTAAAGATATAAAGACCAAAAATACCATCAAGGATATCAAAGTCATTGATAAGGCAGCAGTAGCTGGAGAACGTATACGTAATGTCACTGCCAAAACAAAAGACCGCATAGATGAATCGACGGATACCCAATATAGCAGTCCTCATGAATATGCAACCTCTCAAGTATCCTCTCATGCAGAACATTTTGTGAATAAAGCGGCAATTGAAGCCAAAATTCAGACACAAAAGGTATCAAGATATGCTAAAGATAAAATCAAGACACGGAAAGAGCAAAAGGAAGAATTGTTAAGTGATTCTTCTCCTATTGAACCGACTACCCAATCCAGTATATCTAAATCACGAACGGGTGCTGCTTCAACTGAGAAGGCAAAGAGTGATGCACTTCAATCTGCTTCTTCTAAAATCAAAACGAAGGAACCTATTCAAAAAGATATTAAAACGACAGATAGACGATCAAGGAAGTCGTTAAAAAGAACAGATAAGAAATTAGTCAAGACATTAACAAGAAGTGGCAGTACGATAAAAGAATCATCAAAAGTGACCGTAAAAAGTTCGCAGGAACTCGCTAAACAATCAGCAATAAAATCCGCTAAGACAACAAAAGAATCCTATCATACCATAAAAACTATTGGGCGCAAGTCCTATTCTGCGGTTAAGAAAACAACCAATGCAACAAGACATGCTATCCAAACCACTAAAACTGCGATTACTTTCCTTTATTCAATCGGATGGATTGCAATTCTAGTTATTCTTTTAATTGCATTGATTGGTGGTATCTTCATGACTGGCAGTTCCAATAGCGGAGAAGGGAATCAGTTATCTCCAGAAGTGATTGCACATACATCTACCCTGCAAAAATATGCAGATGCATATGAGATACCTCATTTTCTAAATGCTTTACAGGCAATCATGATGCAGGAAAGCGGAGGTAAAGGAAATGATCCTATGCAGGCATCGGAATGTGCTTTTAATACAAAGTTTCCTAATACACCTAATGGAATCACAGATCCTGATTATTCTATTCAGGTTGGTGTACAAAATTTCGCAGAGTGCTTGAAACAAGCAAACTGTACTGACCCTTTAGATATACCATCCTTAAGTCTTGCTTTACAGGGATATAATTTTGGCAATGGTTATATTGCATGGGCATTAAAGAATTTTGGTGCATATTCTCAAGGTAATGCCAAAGTATTTGCGGATGATCAGGCTCGTAAACATGGTTGGAACAGTTATGGAGACCCAGAGTATATTCCTCATGTATTGCGCTATTATCAGTTTGCAGGACTTGGCACAAGCAACAGTAAACTAGTGAATATTGCTTCCTCACAGATAGGTAATCAAGGAGGTACTCCCTATTGGTCATGGTATGGATACAAAGAGCGTGTCGAATGGTGTGCATGTTTTGTAAGTTGGGTAGCTTATCAATCAGGAGATCTTGACGTTACGATCCCTAAATTCGCAGCAGTTGTGGATGGAGTCAAGTGGTATAAAAACAAAGGTCAATGGCAAGATCATAGATATATACCAAAATCTGGAGATATTATTTTCTTTGATTGGGAGAATGATGGAACACCAGATCATGTAGGTATTGTAGAGAAATCAGAAAATGGTATTGTTTATACGATAGAAGGAAATTCTAATGATCAATGCAGACAAAACACATATGTAATTGATAGTAAAGTTGTCTACGGTTATGGGGCAATTAACTAGGTTGATATTGTTTCTAATAACCAAAAAAGAGTGATGAATTCACTCCTTTTTGGTTATTTTTATTTAGATTCTTGCAAGAATTTATAACCAAATCCTCGCATAGTTAATATAAAACGCGGATGCTTTAGATCTGGCTCTATTTTTTTCCTTAATTGATAAATTTGACAATATATCGTATTAGATGTATCTTCGCACTCATCATTCCATATTTTTTCGACTATTTGATCTTTAGATAAAACTTGGTTAGGGTTTTGATATAGGTAGTATAATAAATCATATTCTTTTTTCGTCAATAGTACTATCTTACCATTTATCTCTACTTCTTTATTTAAATCATTTATTATTAAAGTATTTTTCATATTATTTCATTTTTGTTGCGCACTTGCTACCTACAGGACAGGAAGAACAACCACTGCAACAATTTCCATTCTTAAGATCTTTTATTTTTTTTCTAATAGTCCAGAGGGAGTATAGAATAATGGAGATAATGATAAATAATTCAAACATAGCTATCACCTCTTTTTCTTAAATTATGAGATTTCCTATTTGATAAATGATAAATGTTACAACCCAAGCTGTACATAATTGAAAGAGTGCTGTGAAAACAGTCCATTTCATACTTTGAGATTCCTTTTTAATTGTAACAATAGTAGCCATACAAGGGATATAAAGTAAACAAAATACCATTAAACAATAAGCATTTAATTGTCCAAATCCCATCTCACCTAGAACCTCTGTTAACATACTCATGCCACTGGAAGAATTAATGTTAGCAATACCAAATAAGACCGCACAACTTGACACAACTACTTCTTTTGCAGATATTCCTGCTATAAGTGCCACTACTATTTGCCAGAAGCCTAAGCCAATAGGAGCGAAAAGTGGGACTATGAACTTGCCAAGAGATGCTCCTAAGCTCTGTGTCATATCTGTTGTATAACCATGAAATCCAAAGTTCAAAAGCAGCCACATAACAATAGATGCAACAAAAATGGTTGTACCGGCTTTTGTTAGAAAATCTTTCACTTTTTCCCATACATAAATTTCTACAGTTCTTGAACTTGGAATCTTATATTCAGGTAATTCAATCAATAACATGTTTTCATTTTCATTTTTATCAATTTTATGGATAACAAATGCAACAAGGATGGCCACAATCAGGCCTAAAACATACATTGAGTAGGCAATTAGCATTGCATTATCCGCAAAGAATATTTCTGAAAACAGAATATAGATTGGCAAACGGGCACTGCATGACATGAATGGTGTAATTAACATTGTTTTAAAACGATCTCTTTTATTTTCCAATGTTCTTGAGGCCATGATAGCGGGTACAGAGCAACCAAATCCTAATAACATAGGGATAAATGATCTTCCTGATAACCCTAGTTTTCCCATAATGCCATCCATAATGAAAGCGACACGTGCCATATAACCAGTATCCTCTAAAAATGCCAAAGCAAGGAATAGGATGAAGATATTAGGTAGAAATGTGATGATAGTTCCTACTCCAGATATAATACCGTCAACAAGGAGTGAAATCAGTAACTCACTTGTTCCAATGCTCGAAAGGCCTGATCTAGCACTATCAGACAGCAGCTCAAATGCTATTTCCAGATATCCTTTAAGCCAGTCGCCAATTGTGAAGGTCAGGAAAAACACAAGTCCCATAATCAATAAGAAGATGGGTATTCCTAACCACTTATTCGTTAAAACTTTATCCACACGATCAGTTGCAACTTCCTTTTTACTTTTATTAATAATTGTTTCAGATAATACTTCTTCGATGAAATCATATTTCTCATTAATAATTTGGGACTCATATGATTCTTTTAGTAAGTTAGACGATAGATCAGAATATCTGTACATAAGTTCTTTATCATTCTCCAATAACTTAATTGAGATCCATCTCAGATTCTTTATAGTTGGGTACTTAAAGTTTAATTCATCCTTTATTTCATCAATTTTATCTTCGATCTGATCACTATATACCATGACAGTATTTTTGTGATGATTATGCTTATGATTGGTTTTACTACTATGATTATGTAGTAGAGAATCTGGGAGTTTGTTTCCTTTATGATGAGCTGCAGCATGAATCAGAATATCTAATCCTGTTCTCTTACGTGCAGATACAGGAATGACAGGTGCTCCTAACATTTCTGGCAATCTGTGAAGATCTATTTCCATTCCTCTTTTTTGTACGATATCCATCATGTTTAGCGCGACTACTACTGGCTTTCCTAATTCTAATAACTGTAAGGTAAGGTATAGATTTCTTTCAAGCGATGATGCGTCTACAACATTAACTATGACATCAACTTCATTACTAAGAATATACTCACGGGATACCTGTTCCTCCATCGTATAGGATGTAAGACTGTATGTCCCAGGTAAATCTATCAGTTTAATATCCATATCATGATACTTCATAGCACCTTCGACTTTTTCAACTGTAACACCGGGCCAATTTGCTACTTTAAGATTTGTTCCTGTAAACGCATTGAACAAAGTTGTTTTTCCACAATTGGGATTTCCTATGAAAGCAACTGTTAGTCTTTCTGACATTTTATACCACCTCAATTCGTTTTGAAATGTTTTTTCCGATAGCAAAACGAGTACCACGAACTTTTAGAATCAAAGTTCCGCGGTTTTTCGTATTGAGCACTGCGATTTCTGTACCCTCAATCATTCCTAATGCCTCTAACCTTTTTTCTATTTTGGTGGGGAGATTCATATCTTTAATTTTATATGTTTCAAATGCACCTTTTTCTTTCCGGCATTTCAGGTGCCATACCTTCACAATCCCGTTGTTTAATGTCATCCTTATCACCTCAATTTAAGCTAAGCTTCTTAATTTTCTGAATTCTTTCAGCATCATGAACAAACATAAGATTCCTGCAAAACCATCGACAACAGCAATTGCCAACCAGACTCCTGTTTCGCCAAGGTTTGCGAGCATAGGGAATAGAATAACTGCAGGTATAAATAATAAGATTTGTCTTAACATAACTAGAATACTGGCTTTCGATGCTTTACCTAAGGATTGAAATAGAGTTACAATCATAATAAAGATTGCAAGAGCACTATAAGTAGAAAACATAAGTCTAAAATTATTAACACCACTGGATACGATAGTTGCATCACTAATGAATAATGACAGGATCTTATCTGGAATTATTTGAATTGGTAAGAAGAAGCATAAGGATAATGCAATTGCACTTAATACAAATACTTTTGTTAACTTAATTGTTCTGTCATACTGCTTTGCACCGTAATTTGTTCCTGCAACTGGTTGAAATCCTTGACTCATTCCCCATAATGGAACAAAGGCAAAGTTTTGAACACGAAGTGCTGCACCTAATAAAATTAGTGACGTGTCTCCTCCATAACGTGATGCCACATTAAAAATAACTGTTTGTTGCACTAAGGTCATAACTTGCATTAGCATAGCAGAAACACCTACGGAACATACTTCTGGAATGATATCTTTCTCAAATCTGATTTTTCTTATTTTTAAATCGTCACTTTTTTTTGTGAAATACCATACACTGATAAAAAACTGTAATATTTGAGAAATAAGCGTCGCATAAGCAGCTCCTTCAATTCCCATACCATGTTGATTGAAATAGCTTATGAATATTGGATCTAATATGATATTCAAGATAGAACCGCTGGCGATAATCAGCATTGCTTTCTTCAACAAACCTTGTCCTCTCATCACCATATTTGAACTTTGTGTGAAATTTATGAATAATGAACCAGCAAAGATGATTCTAAGATAACTCTCAGCCTGATTCAGCATTTCACCGCTTGCACCGCTAAACTGTAGCAGTTGTCTTGTAAATATTATTCCAACAACGGTTACGATAAGGGACAATACGAATACCATCATAACAAGGTTTCCCATAATCTTATCCATAGTAGCCTTATCTTTCTTACCAATTGCTCTTGATAAAATAGAAGCTGAACCTACACCGATTAGTGTGGCGATTCCTCCATTGATCAGTGTAAACGGATACGAAATTGATACCGCGCCCATTTCTATAGAACCAACTATTTGACCTACAAAAATTGAATCCATCAAATTATATAGTGCTACTACTACCATACCTAAAATACCCGGAATGCTTAAAGAGAACATTAGCTTTAAAGGTTTCTCAGTAAGCAGTCGTGTACGTGTGTCTAATTGTTTCACCATTCTTTAATCCTCCTTATTTTCATGAAACGAACATTTTTTTCTATACTCTAACGGACTCATATCATATAATTCTTTAAAAGTGATGGCAAATTTGCTTTGGCTTTCATAGCCAACAGAATAAGCAATATCAGATATTGAATCATGTGTATTACGCAACAATGCTGCACCTTTTTTCATTCGATAGGATTTCATATAGGAAGCGATTGTAGTACCATAGACCTCTTTAAAATAAACTTTTAATGTGGTAGGACTGATACAATACTCTTTTGCAAGTTCATCAATTGTATAACGTGTTCCGTAGTGATTAACTAAATGGGTTCGTATTTTCTTAACTGTTTCCACATGGCATTTATGATAACTTTCTTTTTTCTCACCCATAGATTGATCCAATACACTCATAAACAATAGTAATTCAATGACTTTTACTTTTAAGTAAGCTCCTTTGATTTCATCAGGAATCTTGTATAGTTCTGAGAAAATATGTTCAATCTGACTGGTTGCTCTCATAATGAAACACCCATTTTCACTACAAAACTTTTCTTTCATCTTCCTTATATCAACAAAAGCTCCTTCTAAAATTTCAGGTAATTCGTCTTTTAAGATATCCAGATATAAATTGACAGAAATACCTTCATAGTATTTCACAGGGAAGTCCATTGCTGTTGCATGATTATTCATCATATTGATTCCTAAATCACCTTCACCTAAATAAAGATAAGTACCATCTTTTAATTCACATTCAACTCTCCCTTTGCGGCAATGACTGATTTCCATAATATTTTCTGTTTCATGTGAATCAAAATCGAAATTAGGTACTTCAAAGTTGTTATAAATTAGTTCAATACCTGGATAAACTTGAAAGACTGTCATTTCACTTACTCTGTTGATTTGTTTTTTCTTTTCCATCTTCTCATCTCTTTTCTATATAACATTAAACCGTAGGGTAGTTAGATTTATCTAACTACTGATATTATATAAAGAATACAGTTGAATGTCTGTTCCATTATGACAATAAATAGTCCCAAATAGACGCATACTTTCTAGGCTAAAAAGGCAGGGAGTGCCTTAACCGACCATCCCTGCCTTTACTTTGCCATTGTTTTCATCACTAGCATAATTTCATTTATTTTTTGTTGTGCATCTGGCGTTCCCATAGCGAGGGTTACACATGCTTTCATATGTTCCTCCAATATCATCATATTCGTTTTTTTTAATATAGATTGCACCGCCAATAACTGATTTGAAATATCAATACAGTATCGGTCATCCTCAACCATTTTTTGAATACCGTGTAATTGACCGATTGCTGTTTTCAATAGTCCATTAATATCCATAGAATTAGCTTTCATACTATTGAATACTTATAACTTCATAACCAGCCTCAACCATAGCCAGGTCAAACGCTAAGATGGTCACTCTATCTGTGGTATTTAATTTTGCACATTTATTCTCCAAACTGACAACTACATCAGATACTCCACTTACTGCTGATAACTCATTTGTAACCGCCTTAACACAATGTCCACAAGACATACCTTCAATTCTAATTATTTTTTCCATCATCTTATCCTCCTATTAGTTTGATTTTATTTTGAAAAATTTTAATCTTAATGCGTTAGTAACAACACATACAGAACTTAAGCTCATTGCACCAGCACCAATCATAGGATTTAATTTTAATTCCCATGCCGTATAAAATAGACCAGCAGCGATTGGAATACCAATAGCATTATAAATGAATGCCCAAAACAGATTTTGTTTAATATTTCGGATGACTGACTTACTTAAACGTATCGCTGTAACTACGTTAAGTAAATCACTTTTCATCAGTACAATATCTGCTGATTCAATTGCAATATCAGTTCCTGCGCCGATAGCGATTCCAACATCTGCACGTGCTAAAGCAGGTGCATCATTGATACCGTCACCAACCATGGCTACAATATTTCCTTTTCCTTGATATTCTCTAATAACTCTTTCTTTATCCTGTGGTAAAACATCAGATACTACATGATTAATATTAACCTGTTGTCTGATTGCTTCTGCTGTTTTGGCGTTATCACCAGTCAGCATGACAACATTTACACCTAACTCCTTCAACGTTGTAACTGCTTGTTTACTGGTTTTCTTTACTGTATCAGCAATGGCAACCACACCTAATACTTCATCTTCAGAGAAAACATACAAAGGTGTCTTTCCTTCTAATGCAAAACGTTCACCTTTTGATAACAGATCATTCTCCACGTGAAGGTATTTCTTCAACATTTTTGCATTACCAGCATAATACAATACATCATTGATAAGACCACAAATACCTTCTCCTTGTAGTTGTATAAAATCTTCCACAGGCTCAAAGGTGATTTCTTTACTCTCTGCTTTGTGAATGATTGCTTCAGCTAAAGGATGCTCAGATAGTTTTTCTAAAGAACCCACAATATGAAGAAATTCGTTTTCAGTAATATCCTTGTGCGTGATTATATCTGTAACGATAGGTTTTCCTTCCGTTACAGTACCAGTTTTATCCAATACCACAGTACTGATGTTATGTGCTGTTTCCAATGCTTCAGCTGATTTAATCAGTATACCATTTTCTGCACCTTTGCCAGTTCCAACCATGATTGCAGTTGGAGTTGCCAATCCTAAAGCGCAAGGGCAGGATATTACAAGTATTGATATACCAATTGATAATGCAAATTCAAAATCTTTGCCTAATACTAGCCATGTGATTGTTGCAATTAATGCAATAACGATGACAATTGGAACAAAGATGCCACTTACTTTATCAGCCAGTTTAGCGATTGGTGCCTTGGATGAAGTTGCTTCATCTACAAGTTTTACAATTTGTGATAGTGTTGTATCTTCTCCAACTTTTAATGCTTCCATTGTAAAGTAACCAGATTTATTGATCGTAGCTCCAATGACATTGTCGCCAGTGTTTTTTTCTACAGGGATACTTTCTCCAGTAAGTGCAGATTCATCAACAGAGCCAGTTCCACTAACAACAACCCCATCTACTGGTATTGATGTGCCTGCTTTTACGATTAAGATATCGCCTGTTGTTACATCTTCTATCGGTATTTCGATTTCTTTGCCAGCAATTGATTTTAAAGCTGTTTTTGGTGCAAGATCGATAAGTTTAGAAATAGCTTCTGAAGTTTGTCCTTTTGCTCTTGCTTCCAGAAATTTTCCAAATGTGATGAGTGTCAAAATCATACCTGCTGATTCAAAATAAAGATCCATCATAAAGGTATGAATCGTACTCATATCTTGCATTCCCAGTCCTATACCAATTTTGTAAATTGCGTAAACACCATATACTGCTGCAGCAGTTGATCCTAGAGCAATTAAGGAATCCATATTCGGTGCACCTTGAAATAAGGTCTTAAAACCTACTTTAAAGTATTTTCTATTTACATACATAACTGGCAGTAAAAGCAGAAATTGCGTAAATGCAAAGTTCATCACATTAGGTATTCCTAAAAGAAACTCTGGTAATGGCCAGTTGAACATATGTCCCATAGAAATATAGAACAACGGTACTGAGAACAAAATTGAAATCCATAATCTCTTCTTCATTTCTTGAAACTCTTTTAATGCAATATCTTCTTTTGGTTTATTGTTGACTGTTGTAGTCGAGGCATTATGCAGAAATGCTCCATATCCTGTTTTTTCTACTCGACCAACAATATCTGCTGCAGTAAGTATCTGATCATCATATTCAACGCTCATACTTTTCTTTAGAAGATTAACGTTCACAATTTTCATTCCATCTAACTTTGATACATTCTTTTCTATTCGAGCGGAACAGGCAGAACATGTCATACCTGTAATATCAAAATAATCTTTTTTCATTTGACCCTCCTTACTATATGCACCCCTTATGTGGGGTGGTCATTTATCTAAGAATTAGACGATAATCATTAGACTATCGTCACAATTCTAGTCATTAAATTTTTTCACTCTTAATGCCCTCATGGAGTTCAGAATGGCAATAAAGGATACACCTACGTCTGCAAATACAGCTTCCCACATATTAGCCATACCAATGGCTCCTAAAATCAGTACAACTCCTTTTACTCCTAATGCAAAGATAATGTTTTGTTTTACAATTTTCAATGTTCTTTTTGAAATATAAATTGCTGTATTGATCTTGGAAATTTTATCATCCATAATTACAACATCAGCTGCTTCTATCGCTGCATCAGAACCTAAGCCACCCATAGCGATTCCAACATCTGCTCTTGTCAAGACAGGAGCATCGTTGATGCCATCTCCAACAAAGGCAAGGGATTTATCACTAGATTTCTTATGCAATAATTCTTCTACCTTAGTTACCTTATCCGCAGGTAACAATTGAGAATATACCGTATCAATCGCTAGATTTCTGCCGACTGATTCTGCAACCGTACTGTTATCGCCAGTTAGCATAACAGTTTCTTTCACATGGTTAATCTCTTTTAAATCGTTAATTGTTTGCTTTGCTTCTTCTTTTACTTCATCCTCAATCAAAATATATCCAACATATCGACTCTCCATTGCGACATGGATTACCGTTCCAACAATGTTCATGTCTGGCAAGTTAACTTTGATTTTTTTCATCAACTTTTCATTACCAGCATAAACTTCTTTTCCATCAATCTTTACACATACACCATTTCCAGATACTTCTGATGCATCCGCTATTCTAGTGGTATCGATTGCTTTCCCGTATGCTTTTTTGATAGATTGAGCAATTGGGTGGTCAGAATAGTTTTCAGCATGAGCAGCAATCTCTAATAGGCTTGTTTTATCAATTCCAATAGGACTGATATCTGTTACTTCAAATGATCCTTTTGTAAGGGTACCTGTCTTATCAAAAACGACAGTTTCGGTTTTTGATAGTGTTTCTAAATAATTGCTACCTTTTATAAGGATTCCCAATTTAGAAGCTCCACCAATCCCTCCAAAGAAGCCAAGTGGTACAGAAATCACCAATGCGCACGGACATGAGATAACTAGGAATGAACATGCTCTTTTTATATAGTCCCAGACATCTGCGTTTTCTAATAACAATGGGGGAAGAAATGCAAGACATATTGCTGCAATTACAACAATAGGCGTATAATATCTCGCGAACTTCGTGATAAAGTTTTCCGCTTTTGCTTTCTTGCTGCTCGCATTTTCAACCAGTTCTAGTATTTTAGAAACGGTAGATTCATCAAATTCTTTTGTAACTTTGATTGTTAATAGTCCAGTTTTATTAATACAACCACTCAGGATATCTGCTCCTTTTTTTACTTCTCTTGGTACAGATTCACCTGTCAAAGCAGAAGTATCTACTAAACTGCTTCCTTTTATAACGATACCGTCTAAAGGAATCTTTTCTCCGGGTTTTACAACGATGTAATCACCAATAGATACATCATCTGGATCTACTTTTTCTAACTTGCCATCTCTTTCAACATTTGCATAATCAGGTCGAATATCCATCAGATCACTGATTGACTGACGAGATTTACCAACAGCATACTGCTGAAACCATTCGCCAATCTGATATAGCCACATAACCATAACCGCTTCAGGATATTCTTGTGTGATAAAAGCACCAATGGTTGCTAATACCATTAAGAAATTTTCATCGAATACTTGCCCATGTCCAATGTTTGTGACAGCTTTTTTTATGATATCTCCACCAACAATGAGATAAGATGCCAGATATAAGACCAATTGAATTGGCTCCTCCATTGGTAATAGAACAGCACCCAAGAAAACGATAAAACTTAAGAATATACGCAAGCGGAGGTTCTTTAACTTTTTGCTCATATGTTTCCCTCCTTCTTTAAGCTATTTCACAACGATGGTGCAATCAGGTTCTACTTTTTTACATACCTTGATGATTTCATTTAAGATCTCATCAAATCGTTGTTCATCAGCATCCAATGTCATTTTCTGTGTCATAAAACTGAAATTCACAGAATTTACACCCTCGATTTTAGACGCAGCATTCTCCATTTTTGCTGCGCAGTTTGCACAGTCCAAGTCGATTAAATTAAATTTTTTCTTCATATGAAGTTCCTCCTTTTAATATAATAGTTGTTCAATCGTTCAACTATCTACCTGTATTATAATTGAATATATATTCAACTGTCAAGTCCCGTTTAGACATTCTAAAATTGTTTTTTTACAGTGATTATATGTTTGACAATTGAATAATCAAACAATTATAATGATGATAAAGATAGGAGGTATCATCATGGAAAATAAATGCGATTGTGTTGCAATACATGAAGAATTAGTAAAAGAAATGAATGAGAAAATGCCAAATCAGAACCTATTGTATGACTTATCAGATTTTTTCAAAATTATGGGCGATGGCACAAGGATACAATTATTATGGGCATTGGTAGAAGCCGAAATGTGTGTTGGAGATTTAGCAGTACTATTGAATATGAGCAAGTCAGCAGTTTCTCATCAACTTAAAACATTAAGAACTGCAAAGTTAATCAAAGCTAGAAAAGAGGGAAAACTTGTTTTCTACTCATTAGATGATGATCATATAAAAGGAATACTTGAAGTTTCTATGGAGCATATTTGCGAGCGATAATAAAAGGATTGTGAGGTGATTTCACAATCCTAATTTTGAAATTTATCCTTTATAACGTTTCATAAAAAACAGTTTCATTTAATGCTTTTCTTGTTTCTGAATGCCTGTCTGGGTCTGCTGGTTCTTCATCGGTGTAACCAATCACCAGTATGTGCTCTGGTTCTAGATTTTCAGGAATAGAGAATTCTTTTCTCAGTACATCAGGCTCAAAATAACATACCCAAACAGTACCCAAACCAAGTTCTGTTGCTTGAAGCATCATATGATCGGTTACGATACTGGTATCTATGTCTGTCAAATTTTTCCCATCATATGGACGTTTCCATGCACGTGTACGATCTCCGCATACAATGATTGCTAAAGGGGCATTGTAAATATCTGCAGCTTTAGCTACTTTGGCTAGGCCTTCTTTTTCCTGTACTACAATTAGTTTTTGCGGTTGTCGATTTGCACCTGTAGGAGCAACATGAGCTGCCTCTAGAATTAAATCTAATTTTTCTTTTTCTACCTTGTCTGCTCTGTATGTTCTGCAGGCATATCTTCTTTTTGCGATGTCAATAAAATTCATGATATCATCCTTTCTGTATTGGTTGAATGCTTATTCAACTTACGTTATACAGTTTATCATTCATTTAAAATATTACAAGAATGCACTTTAAAGTAAGTCAGTATCATAAAAGATAGTATGAAAGGAGTTTAACACTATATGAAATATGTGAAGTCTTATCAATGTCCAGTTGAAGCAACTCTGGATCTTATTGGGGGAAAATATAAATCACTGATTTTGTGGCACCTTATAGACACAACATTGAGATTTAATGAATTACAGAAAAAAATACCCAATGCTACTCCTAAAGTTCTTACTCAGCAGTTGAGAGAATTAGAAACAGATGGGTTGATTGTGAGAACTGTATACCCAGTTGTTCCACCAAAAGTTGAGTATACTTTATCTGATTTAGGAAAAACAATCATACCTGTTTTAAATGCTATGTGTGATTGGGGATTAGATAATTGGTTTTCTATACAATGAAAAAAGAAATGCTTTTATTGGCATTTCTTTTCTAAATAATGAAACATTTAATTTAAATGATATGGTAGTTAATTTCTGTGCTTCGTGCACGCTTTTCCTTTGGTATAATTATGGTTAATTCATCTTCATCATAGCCGACAACCATTTTATCGCGGTTTATAATAATTGGTCTTTTCAAAATTGTTGGTTGCTCCTGTATCAATTTAATCAATTGAGATATAGATAGATCATTGATTCGTGATTCTTCTTTTTTATAGACATTAGATTTATTTGAAATAATGTCTTCAGTTCCATTTTCTGTTTTAGCAAGTAGATTTTGAATTTCTTTTTTCGTTAAAAAAACTTTGGATATATCTTTTTCTTTATACTGGATTTGATGATCGCTTAACCATTTTTTTGCTTTTCTTCCACTTGCACAGCCTGGATAATTATATAAAACCACCATAATTCATAAATGATTGATACTACTTCTATATTTTTGTATTTCCAACTCATTTAAATTATTTATTGATTTACCTAATATATCACTCAGTTTCGTTAAATTTTTAGGAGGTTTACCCTCTAATTTAACCGTGTTTGATACCGTATTAGCAAAAAAGTTACAATTAATATCACAATTATCTATAAATGTTTTCATTTCTATTGATATCTCTTTTTTAGTTGCTATTTTAAAAGTCCCATTTTGTATTTCATTACATAATTCAGTATTTTCAAAGATTGTTAATGCTCCTGCTTCGATCGTTTTAGGATAAAGCTCATTAATTACTCCATCTAAAGGATATACTTTAAATCTGATATCATTATATAGATTACAGAACTTACATTCATCATATGTACAGCCTTGTGTCACTTGGATCAATGCAGTGTACAACTCATATGAGGGTATCCACACTATTCCTGTATAATGCATTTTTATTCACCTTCCTTATTATTCAAAAAATAGTTTATCATTTCAAATGTAATGCTAATATCACTAAGTTCAAGGGGGATTTCATCTTTATTAAACCATTTTGCTTCAGAAAGTTCTTTTTCATCTAAAGTTATATTAGGATTTCCTTTTATTTCAGCAAAGAAGCCTGCTATAAGAATATGGCTAGCTCCCCATGGTTGACTGCCAAAATATTTTATATTTGTAATTTCTAAGCCAACCTCCTCTTTTACTTCACGGCAAGCTGCTGCTTCAAGGGTTTCTCCAAATTCTACATATCCAGAAATAAGTCCATATTTCTTAAAGGAATTATCTGCATATTTTGTCATCAGTAAGGAATTCTTATTTATTACTCCAACAATAACTACCGGACTAATTATTGGATAAACAATGTTATTACAATGACTGCAAGTTAAAGCACGTTCTTCTATTTTCCTCATCATTAGATGCGAACAACAAGAACAGTATTTATTCATCCTATACCAATTATATAGATGGATTGCTGTGATATAAGCATATTGTAGCCATATAGGAAAAATAGAATATATAATATTTAACATGTACCATTCAACATCATGTCCTTTAGTTATTACAGGAGTTTGAAATGTAATAAAAAAATTTAAATTATCAATTTTAAATAAGTAAATTAAGTTATTCATATCATCAAATTCTTCAAATTTGATAAGTGCTTTTTCGCCTGTCTGCTTATGAAGTAGAATATGTTCTTCTTGAAAAATTATTACAATGTCTTTATTCTTCGGTTCTACCATAAGAAATGTATTATCAAAGATGTGAGGGAAAATATCTTGTATCATAACACTTCCTCTATTTCAAAGCTTGCTTTCCATAATTTTCTTTAACATAATTGTGCAAATTATTTGCTATATCTGTATCCTCCCATTTAGGAGATACATCAATTCTACCAAAATGACCATACGCTGCAAGATGTTGATATTGAGGCTCTCTTAAATCAAATTTTGTTATGATTTCTGCAGGTCTTCCGTCAAAAAATTTTTCTATTAACATAGATAATTGTTCATCTTCTATGATTCCAGTTCCGTATGAATTAACATATATTGAAATTGGTGAAGATATACCGATTACATATGATAGCTGAACTTCGCATTGATGCGCTAGTTTAGCTGCTATAATATTTTTAGCAATATATCTTGCATAATAAGCACCACTTCGATCAACTTTTGTTGCATCTTTACCAGAAAAAGCTCCTCCTCCATGACGAGCAACAGAACCATAAGTATCTGCTATTATTTTCCTTCCAGTTAATCCTGCATCTGCATTAGGACCTCCATTTACAAATCTTCCTGATGGATTGATATGAATCTTGGTTTCAGCGTTAATATATTTTTTTGGAATAACGCTTTCAATAACTTTCGTTAAAATATCATGTTGTATTTTAGATAAACTTATACCATTCTTATGCTGAGTAGAGATAACGATTGTATCAATCATTTCAGGTACACCACTAAAATATCGCATAGTGATCTACGCTTTTCCGTCTGGGAGTAGATAATCAAGTTCTCCTGATTTTCGTATCTCACTGAGTCTTTTCGTAATAAGATTTGCAAATACAAATGGCATTGGTAGATATTCTTCTGTTTCATCACTCTCATAACCAAACATCATACCTTGATCTCCAGCACCAATTTCAGTATTTGTATTTTGGATACCATTAGATATATCAATAGACTGTTTTTTGATTTCAACTAATATTTTGCAATTATCAACGTCCATTCCACTTGCTTCATCACTATAACCAATTTCATATAGTTTATTGCGAACAATTTTTTTATAATCTAATTTTGCCTTTGTTGTTATTTCACCAGTTATAATTACAATACCTTTTGAGATCATAGTCTCACATGCTACTCTTGAATTTTTGTCTATTTTAAGACATTCATCTAATATAGTATCAGAAATTTGATCACATACTTTGTCAGGATGACCTTCTGTTACAGATTCAGATGTAAATAAAAAACTCATTATAATCATCTCCTTTGGTTTCACATTTTAACATTAAATGTTAATTGAAAAAAGTACGTTTATTTTTAATATTTAATACTGAAAATTGTATATAGTATCAAATAAGGAACTGTCTGTGTAAATAAAAAAAACAGCCTGTGCTGTTTTTTTTGTAATTCGACTGGTATTGTACAGCATAGCTATAATTGAGTTTACTTATATTAAAATCCTTAGTTCCCCAAAATTACAGTCTATCATCACATCATATAATTTTATTTCAAAACCAAACTTAGTATAAAAATGTAATAGTCTTTCTTTATGATCAATATCAACATCTGATAGATATCCATATACTTCGTTAATATTATTTTGTTTGGCATATGATAACAATTCATTCATCATCATAGTCCCATAACCTTTATTAAAATCTTTATGGTTTCGAAATGGTTCTATATCACCAATTAAGATTGCTTTTTCCTCAACAACACATTTCATTGAAGAAATTTTCTTACCATTGATGTTAGCAACTATGGTTAATGAATTTTCCAATCTTTTTGTTCTAATATTAAATTTCGGTTTAAAGAAATTGAACATTATTTTCCCTCGCTCTCATTATTTTCGATATCTATCTCGATTTGACCCCCATAAGGATTGATATAATCTGGTGGACAAAGATTTAGTTGACTCCAATTCATCATATCGTTCAATATAGGGACAAAACTCTTTCCCATAACTGTTAAAGTATATTCGACTTTAGGAGGAATTTCTTTATAGATTTCTCTATGAACAAAACCATCATTCTCCAACTCTCTTAATTGCTTTGTTAGCGTTGATTGGGTTATCCCGTCCAATCGTCTCATAAGTTCACCGAATCGTTGCACTTTATAAAAAGCGATATACCATAAAATCAGAATTTTCCATTTTCCACTCAAAACTGATTGCAAGCTACTCATAGGTATGCATCTCGCCATTGTATCTTTATTACTAAATTTATTATTAGCCAAAAATCTCACCTCTCTATTAGAGTATACGTTATAAAAAAATAAAAAGCAATATACTATCTTTTATTATTTATAGTATTAAAAATGATACTACATTCAAAAAAAGACAGTTCTTGTTTTTTTATTTTAAATCAATATCCTATAGATAAAGAGGTAATAAATTTGAAGTTTAATATTATCTCTTTAATAAATAGAAGGAGAATGATTATGCATTACACAGGAACTGTATGGAGACCGCCATATGAAGCGAGATCTCTACTAATTGAAGTAACAGCAGGATGTACTCACCATAAATGTAAATTCTGCACGCTTTATGATGACTTACCATTTAAATTTCGTATGACGCCTTTAGAAGATATTGAGGCAGATTTACTTGAATCGCAACAGCAAATACGCACTTGGCCAGGTGCCAAAGTGCAAAGAATATATCTAGTTGGAGCAAATCCATTTGTTTTGAATTTTGAACGTTTAAAAGATATTGCCGAACGAATTCATCATTATTATCCTGAATGTGAATCGATTGGATGTTTTTCAAGAATATCGGATATAGGCTTAAAATCTGACACGGAACTTAAGGAACTATCAGAGCTAGGTTATGATGGCATAACCATCGGTGTGGAAACTGGAGATGATAACGCATTATCATTTATGGATAAAGGTTATACATCAAATGACATTGTAGAACAGACTCATAGATTGGATTTGGCTAATATTTCTTATAACTTTTTCTATTTGACAGGGATTTCAGGAGCAGGTAATGGTGTGAATGGAGCAATGGAAAGTGCTAAGGTTTTTAATCAAACTAATCCAAAAATAATAGGGTCTTCAATGTTGACTATTTATCCTGAATCAAAACTCTTTAACGAAATAAAGAATGGTAATTGGATGGAAGAAAGTGAATTGGAAAAGTTAGAAGAAATTAAAACCTTGATTTCACTATTGGATATCCCTGTATATTTCGCAACACTTGGAGCATCTAATGCCATTTGGGTTGAAGGTGATTTACCAGCTGATAAGGATAAAATGATATCACATTTAAAGAAAGTTTGCCACCCAGAAAATGAATCTAAACTTCGCAATTATCGGAAAAATCTTAAGCATTTATAGGAAAATTTATTTAACTTTAACCATATTGTAATAAAAAATGTTTCTTCTTTCAATGGTTCTTTCTTACTTTAGGGTGTACAGGAAAGGGAGAATTCAAATTCTATTGATAATTACAATAGTTTTGAATTCTCCTTTTTTGTATCTACCCACAAACGAGTATTAAACCTTTCAAAGATAACATTTCTTTTTCCTTACAGTTTCTCCACAGGCTCCCTACATTATTATTTTTTATAATGGTAAAGAAGTTATTCGTTTTCTTTATACTCATCTAAATTCTTGATGAGATTATCTAAAGAATTCTAGAAAATTATATATGTCTTTTTGACTATCTTTTTATATCTTCTTAAATGTCCGCAAAG
>ENA-ORSX01000845-ORSX01000845.1-human-gut-metagenome-genome-assembly--contig:-NODE-845-length-26716-cov-27.739807_pt1 | contig 26716 bp, 11 predicted proteins | sample MGYA00241904_ERZ509172 | MGnify/ENA primary metagenome ERZ509172 (study PRJEB26280, sample SAMEA2338795) | human gut metagenome | biome: human gut; feature: human-associated habitat; material: faeces...
CGACAGATCATGCGGACACTTACAAAGCGGTCTATTATGTGGAACCGGTAAATCAGGAGCATCCGAAGTACCAGATCAGCCGAAAACTGATTGTGCGTGAGAAAGAAACAGAAGTACAGACAGAGGCGGCAGGAGGTGAAGCAATGACCGAATCCAAAACAGCTGGCAGTGAACAGCAGACAGAGGAAGCGGAGGATTCAGAAGCAGACTCGGAATTGCTTCCAACAGAAAAAGTGACGGAAAGTGAGATAGAAGAATTTGATTCTCAGGCAAGCGAACTATTACCGGACATGGAAGAAGATACTGAAAATACAACAGATCCGGAAACAGGTCTTACAGTATCGGATGCAATGGAGCAGGCGGAAGAAGGAATTGATTTATATGCCATGGAAGCTGGTGAAACAGTCACTTTTATGGCAAAGACAAGTGCAAGAAGTGTACAGAAAGTATCTGTTACCAGAGGAACACTGTATCGTTATGCAGATTATGGTTATGGTTCTTATCTGACCTATCAGTATACGGTTCAGTTTGGAAATGTATCTGCGACTGCTTACTGTGTACAGCCATCAAAACCGGGACCAGGAACAGGTAATTATACCATTAGTAAAGTCGGAGATGGAAAAACATTAGCTAAGGTATGTTATTACGGAACCAAGGCAGCAGGAGATGAAGGATTTTTTACAGAAGAGAATGGTTATGGAAATCTTAGTGCTGGAGCAAAATTCATTCTTGTCCATCTGGCGGCTTCGTATGCTAATGGAAGTGGCGATGCTTTTTCCGGAGCGAATAGTACAGCCAAGAATTTAGCAATGAAATTGTATAATTATTGTGTTTCACAGCCGGAAATACCGGATGTAGCAATGTCATTTTCTGATGCAGATGTTAAAGCTTATGTGGATGGCAATTCACAGAGAACCAAAGATATTACATTCAAAGCAGATAAGCTACAGACAATTACGATGAAGCTTCCGTCTGGTGTGAAACTTCATAATCTGAGCACAGGCACAACCAGTAAAGCCGGTGCAAGTGTAGAAATTTGCGGAGGAACAAAGTTTTATCTTTCTGCACCACTGACACAGGTGAGTGACGTGGCACAGAGCTGGTCTTCTACAATGAAGGGAAGTATTACAAAAGATTACTCTGCTTATAAAATTACCACCGGATCTGACACGCAGGATCTTGCGTTGGTATTTGGTGAAGGTATAACAGATGAAAAATATATTGACTTCAAAGTATCCTGGATTGAGCAGGCTACGATCGAAATCGTAAAGAAAGACGATACAGCGGATGTTAATCTTGCAGGTGCAGTGTTTGGTGTATACAGTGATGAGGCTTGTACAAAGCTGATCACTCAGATGCCGGCAACAGATAAAAATGGAAAATCCTCTGTTACGATCATTAAGACACAGGATACCGTTTATCTGAAAGAGATCACAGCACCACAGGGATATGTGGTAAATGCAACGGCAACAAATGTGAAACTGGTAGCAAATAAGACCTCGGCTGTGACCGTGGAAAACAAGGAACAGCTGGCAGAACTTACCATTTATAAAGAAGGACAGGTTCTGACAGGAGCAGAGGTCAGTGAGAGCGGAACTGTATTTCAGTATGAAAACCGCAGACAGAAAAATGCTGTTTATAACGTGTATGCCGGAGCGGATATCGTTACTGCTTATGGCACAAAAGTGTACAGCAAAGGTGATCTGGTAAAAGAGAACCTGACTACAGGTGAGAATGGTTCTGTCATACTGAAAAACCTGCATCTTGGGACCTACGTGGTAAAAGAAACAAAAGCACCGGACTCTTTCTATAACGGCAGCGAAGAAAAGTCAGTGACTCTAACTTATGCTGGTCAGAATAAAGAAGTTGTATTTGCAGATGTGACTTTTAACAACGAGAGACAGAAAGCAGCTGTTTCTGTAGTAAAACAGGATAAAGACACCAGGAAACCACTGAAAGGCGGTATTTTTGCTCTGTATGCATCCGATGATATCAGAAATGCAGACGGAACCGTTGTTGTGAAAAAAGGAACGCTGATTGAGAAAGCAACTACTGGCGCAGATGGAACTGCAAAATTCACAGCAGATCTTCCGATTGGATATTCCTATTCTGTAAAGGAAGATCAGGCACCGGAAGGTTATGTAAGAAATACAGAAGATGTGTATACGTTCAAGTTTTCTTACACCAATGATAAAGAAGCAACCGTATCTTTTGCCCATACCTTCAGCAATGACCGTGTGACAGCAAAGATCAATCTTTATAAGGTGGATAAAGAGACAGGAAAAGCAGTACCGCAGGGAGATGCCACACTGAAATGTGCAGTTTATGGTCTGTATGCCCGTGAAGATATTGTGCACCCGGATGGAGCAACGGGAACTATTTATAAAGCAGGAGAGCAGGTAGCTTCTCTTACAACAGATGACAAAGGACAGGCTTCTGTAAATGGCTTATATCTTGGCAAATATTATGTCAAAGAGATTACTCCGCCGACCGGATACCTGGCAGATGCAGAAGAGCATGATCTTACGTGCAGTTATGAAGGAGATATGACAGCAGAAGTAAAAAGAGAGTGCACTTCCAGTGAGCAGGTCATCAAGCAGCCATTCCAGATCATCAAAGCAGCCAACAATGGAAAGACAGATGCAGATCTGTTATCCGGAGCTGGTTTTACAGTTTATCTGAAATCTTCCCTTACAAAGAAAGCAGATGGAAGCTATGATTTTGATTCTGTCAAACCAGTAGTGAGTGGAGAAAATGGAGCTACTGAGATTTTCACAGATGAAAAAGGGTATGCCTGCAGTATTCCATTACCATTTGGAAGCTATATCGTGCGTGAGACAACAACACCGCACAATTACAAGCCGGTCGATGATTTTGAAGTGAATATCACGGAGCATCATCCAAATGAGCCGCAGATCTGGCGAGTGCTTCTGGATGAAGAGTTTAAGGCAAAACTAAAAATCGTGAAAAAAGACGATGAAACAAAAAAATCCGTATTGATTGCCGGAACAGAATTTAAGGTATATGACCTGGACAACAAAAAGTACGTGGAACAGGTAACAACTTACCCAGTGACAACAACCCATAAGTCCTATTTTACGGACAGCCAGGGATATCTGATTATGCCGAAGAATCTGAAGATCGGACATTACCGGATTGAGGAAGTCAACGCACCGGAAGGGTACACAATCAACAAGAACTATGTAGAGATTGCGGTGGATGCAAACACAGCATACCAGATGGATTCTGAGAGCGGAGATGCCATTATTACGGTAGATTACGAGAACCATCCGGTAAAAGGAATGCTGACGATCTATAAAAAAGGTGAGATGCTGACCGGATACAAGAAGGATTTTGTTTATGAAGAAAGATACCTGAAGGGTGCATCATTTAATGTCTATGCAGCTGAAAATATCTATACACCGGATTATCAGAAAGATGAAAACGGAAACAGACAGCTGATCTATGCAAAAGATGCACTGGTAACAGCGGTAACGACTGGAGAAGACGGAAAAGCAGTTGCTGATAATCTGCCACTTGGTTCTTACTATGTAGTAGAAAAGACTGCACCGGAAGGATTTGTCCTGAACCATGACAGATCAGATGTCGCATTTGTCTATGCAGATCAGGATACACCTGTGATCGAACAGGAAGTGACTGTTGGCGATGACCGACAGAAAGTTGCAATCCAGGTAGAAAAACAGGATGCAGAAAATGGTACAACCGTAGCTGGAGCTGTCTTTGGTATCTATAACAAAGAAGATATCAAGGCAGATGGAAAAGTAATCGTGAAAGCAGACACACTCTTACAGGAAATGACTTCTGATAATGATGGTCTTGCAGCATGTACGCTGGATCTGCCACTTGGACAGTATTATGTGAAAGAGTTAAAAGCACCGGCGGGATTTGTATCCTCTGATGAAGTTCTGAATCTGGATGCTTCTTACCAGGGACAGGATGTGAAGACAGTAAAACTGAAAACTGTGAAAAAGAACCAGCCGACAACAGTAGAAATCACAAAATCTGATGTAACAACAGGTGTGGAACTGGATGGGGCAAAACTCACCGTTCTTGATAAAGAAGGAAATGTTGTGGATCAGTGGATTTCTGTAAAAGATCAGCCACATGTGATCAAACGACTGACAGTTGGAGAGGAATACACCCTTCGTGAGGAAATGGCACCTTATGGTTATCTGAAAGCAACGGATGTGAAGTTCACGCTGGAAGATACCGCAGAGATTCAGAAAGTAGAGATGAAAGATGAAGTACCGACAGGACTTCTGATCATCAACAAAAATGGAGAGTTTTTGGATAAAGTGACACTTCTGGATCATGTAAAAGGTACTGTGGAGCATCTCTTTGAATATGTAACTGGAAGTCTTACAGATGTAACTTTCGATGTATTTGCTGCGGAAGATATCAAAGCGGCAGATGGTGTCAGCGAAGATTATTTCAAAGCAGATGAAAAAGTAGGAACCATTACTACGGATTCCAATGGTATTGCACAGATGGGAGATCTACCGGCTGGAAAATACTATGTGAAGGAAGTAAAAACAGCCCATGGTTATGTGCTGGACGGAGAGCCGAGATATGTTGACCTTTCCTACCGGGACCAGAATACACCAGTCATCACTTATGATGAAAAATGGCAGAATGCCCGTCAGAAAGTAAAGGTTACGGTTCTGAAGAAAGAAAAAGACACAGAACGTGTTCTTGCAGGTGGTGTCTTCGGTCTTTATACCAGTGAAGATATCAAAAATGCAAAGGGCGAGGTACTTCTTGAGAAAGACAGTTTGATCGAGCAGCGAGTAACAGATGAAAAAGGACAGATTACTTTTACGGCAGATCTTCCGGTAGACGGAAAATACTATGTGAAAGAAATCTTTGCACCGGACGGATTTGTTACAACAGAAGAAGTACAGGAGTTTACCTTTGAATATGCCGGAGAAGACCAGACAGAAGTAAGCTACGATTTTACTTTTGAAAATCAGCCAACCACAGTGGAGCTGACCAAAACAGACCTGACAACAGGTAAAGAACTTCCAGGTGCACACCTGAAAGTGACGGATTCAGATGGCAATATAGTAGATGAATGGACTTCTACGGAAGAATCCCATGTGATCAAAGAACTGGTTGTTGGTAAGGAATACACCATGACAGAGACAAAACCGGCAGATGGATATGTTACTGCAGAAAGTATTACCTTTACAGTAGAGAATACAGCAGAGGTTCAGAAGCATGATATGAAAGATGATGTGACAAAAGTAGAGATCAGTAAGACGGATATCACAGGAGAAACTGAGATTCCGGGTGCGAAACTGACGATTCTCGATAAGGATGATCAGGTAGTAGAGAGCTGGACTTCCACAGAGGAAGCACACTATATCGAAAAACTGCCAATCGGTAAATATACCTTACGTGAAGAGCAGGCACCGAAAGGATGTCTTCTGACAGGCGATGTGACGTTTGAGGTGAAAGACACCGGAGAAATCCAGAAAGTGGCTATGAAAGATGATACTGCCAAGGGAAAAGTGATTCTCAATAAGACAGATAAATCGTCAGGAGAACCACTGAAAGGGGTAGAATTTGAACTCCGTGACAGCAAAGGAAAGGTTCTGGAAACCTTAAAGACAGACGCTGCCGGTCATGCAGAAAGTAAGCTGTATGAGATTGCCACATTTAAGAACGGCAAATATGATACAGCAATCAAGTATTATCTGGTGGAAACAAAAACACTGGATGGATACACACTGGATCAGACCAAGCATGAAGTGACATTTGCTTATGCGAATGACAGTACACCAGTCGTGGAAGTTACTTTCAATCTGACAAATGAGAAACCGGAAGTTCCAGAAACACCGAACACACCGGATACACCACAGTCCTCTGAAGAGACAAAAGTATCAAATGCACCGAAAACAGGTGACAGCACGAATATCTGGCTGCCAATCCTTCTTCTGGTAATCTCCACAGGAGGCATGGCAGGACTTTATATCTGCAGAAAAAGGAAAAGCAAATAAGGAAACCAACGGTTATGATTGGGAGCTTCTATGTGAGGCTCCCTTTTTCATACAAAAAATCACAGAAAGGAACAGAAAACTATGATGAAAGCAATGGAAAAGAGACAGGAAGCACGAAAAAACCAGGAGAAAACTTTAAAGAGAATGATGGCTTATCAGAAGAAAGCCGAGCAGATGGTCAGCAGAAAAAGAATGAACCATCACATGATCAGAAAGGGGTAAAAGCGTATGATGAACAGAAAAGAATTTTATGAATATGTCAAAGACAATGTAAAGGAGTATCTGCCAGAGTCTTATAAGGACGCAGAAATTAAACTGCAGGAAGTAGAAAAAAACAACGGGTTGAAGTTGACAGGTATTACGATTCCAAACGGAGATCAGAGAATCGTACCGACAGTCTATCTGGATTCCCTCTACCAGGAATATATCAATGGAAAAGATGTAGACTCTTGTGTTGGCGATGTGGCTGATATGCGTATTGAGGCACAGGGAAAAGCAGAATTTTTTGATATGGGAGTTCCAGATATTCTGGATTATGAAAAGATGAAGGACAAATTACAGATGAGAATTTGTGACAAAGAATGGAATACCGATCGTTTGGCAGACAAAGTAGTCACAGAACACGGAGATTTTGCAGCTTATTATGCAGTAAATCTGGAGGAAAATGGAGAGGGAATCAGCAGTATTCCGGTAACTGTTTCTCTGATGAACGAATGGGGAGTATCTGTCGAACAGATTCAGGCAGATGCGATGATGGCAGATAAGAACAGAGGAGTGCAACTGGTGGATATGACACAGATTGTCGAATCCATGATTTTTGGAGGAACACCAAAGAATCTTTTGAATGAAAAACTGGATATGGAAACTGTGGAGAATCCAATGTTCTGCCTTACCAATGAATCTAAGATGAATGGGGCTTCCCTGTTACTGCAGGAAGATATTCGTAAACAGATTGGGGAATGTTTGGGAAGTGATTACTTTGTCATCCCATCTTCCGTTCATGAAGTGTTGATTCTCCCTGATAACGGAATTTTTCAGGTTCCAGAATTAAATGCGATGGTACAGGAAGTCAATGAGACACAGGTGGAAAGACAGGAACAGCTTTCTGATAAGGTTCAGTTCTGTGATAAAAAGACAGCAGTAATGGAAAATGCTGAGCGCAGGGAAGCACGTCTGGAGAAAGAAAAAGCAGCTGAAAAAGCGGAAGTAAAAGGTGGAATCCATGGAAGATTGGAGAAAGCTAAGGCAGAAATCAAGGCAAAAGAGTCAGACAAAGTGCCAAAGAATAAGTCAAAAGATCTTGCCACAGCATTATAAAGAGTAACAACGATGATTTTAAGGGGACTGTGCCAAGCAGTCCCTTATTTTATGAAAAGGAGTAGCACATGGCAAATAAATTATATGCAATGGAACAGCTGACGGAAGAGGTAGCAAAAGATGTAGCTGCCAGTCCGCAGGAATGGATGCGGTTCCTAAACACGGCATCCAGACTGTATAAGTATACTTTTCCAGAACAGCTTTTAATTTATGTACAGCGACCGGAAGCAACTGCCGTAGCATCCATGGAAATCTGGAATCAGAAGATGTACCGCTGGATCAAAAAGGGATCCAAGGGGATTGCCTTGATTGACAATACTTCCGGACCGAAAACAAAACTTCGGTATGTATTTGATGTGCAGGACACTTATAAAGTGCGGAATCTTGGAAAGGATCCTCAGTTATGGAATCTTCCAGTAGAAGGAGAACATCTGGTGGCAGATTATCTGCAGGAGCAGTTATCACTGGAAGATACAGAAGGAGGACTTGCTGAAAGTCTGCATCAGGCAGCGAAGGAGAGTATGCAGGAATGGCTTCCAGATGCATTGGAAGAACTGAGACTGGATGTGACAGGGACATTTTTGGAAGAACTGGACGAACAGAATCAGAAAGTAGAATTTCGGGAACTGATGACAAATAGTGTCTGGTATGTATTACTAAACCGGTGTGGACTGGATGTACAGGAATATCTGGATGTAGAGGATTTTCGGCATATTACGGACTTCAATCAGCTGAAAATATTAGGACATCTGGGAAGTGCAGTCAACGAGATCAGCAGACCAGTCCTGATGCAGATTGGACGATATGTTCTGAATGATCTGGAAAATGACCTGAAAACGGTTGCAAAAGAAAAAGAAGTAGCTTATAATGAATTTAACACGTTAATTCGTGAAAGTAATGCGAGTAACACAGAAGATAGAGAAGAAAATAAGGAGGAAACGGATTATGAGAGAGATCAGTTACAGCCAGAACGGAGAGTATCAGATTCCGGATATCAGTCTGGAGGAGACGAGAGGAACGATTGGGAAGTACGGAATGATGAGGAAAGAGTATCTGAGAAATCACAAGGTAGCCAGGTTCAACATTCTGACACTGCAGAACCGTCTGGACAGTCATCTGATGGAAATCGACAGCCAGGCAAGGCAGAGAGTAGACAACCTGATGTCAGAACTTCTGGAGAAAAACCCGGCACCGGACAAAATGGCAGACGGGATGGTATGGACCAGACACATGAACCAGATCAAAGCACAGGCAGAGGAACTGGTGATTCAGGAGATTATTTACAATTAAGTCTGTTCCCAACAGAAGAGGAACAGTTAGGAGAAATAAGGAAAGCGGCAGCTGCATTAGAACAGCCAGCCGCTTTTCTTATTTCTGATGAAGTGGTAGACGATATTCTCCGAACAGGAAGCGGACAGAAAAATACACTGTTTCACATTACTGCAAGATTGATCGAAGGTTTGGATAATGAAGAAATGCAAAGCTTCTTGAAAGAGGAATATGGTACTGGAGGAAAAGGATTTACCATAGATGGTCAGAAAATCAGTATCTGGTACGACAACGATGGTATCCGTATCCGACGAGGCGACTCTGCAAGAAGAAACTTTGACCGTATCGTTACGTGGGAAGAAGCTGCTGACAGGATTCGGGATATGTATGAGGAGGGAAATTATGTTGATAATCTTATCTCCAATAATGCTATCGAGCAGGAACAGAAGGAAATGACAGATCTTCTGGCACTTCATTTCCGTGATACGAGCAGAAACAGAGAAGAACGGTTGTCTTATTCTGACTGGCAGGATGTAGTTGGGGCGGCTTGGACAGATTCGGAAGAAGCAGCTGCGACAGCCTATCGTTTTGAATGGCTTCAGGAAGATATGGAAAAGAATCCAGAAGATTACCATCGTTGGGAAATCCAGCACAATCCGGAATATTTCCAGCGCTATAAAGATCTCCAGAGGGAGCGTTCCTGGGTGGATCAGCAATTCAAGGTAGAGCGACCGGCACTATCCTTTATCACACAGGATGAAATTGACGCAGTGTTAAGAAGAGGCGGCATTACTGCAGGAGGACGTAACCGAATCTATGAGTATTTCATGGAACATCATGATATGAAAGATGCAGCTGAGTTCCTGAAAAAGGAGTATGGAACAGGTGGTTCTTCATCCGGAATACCAGGAGCAGATGCTTCCGACGCATCCCATGATGCAAAAGGATTAAAACTTGCAAAAGGGAAAATTGGCAGTCCAGAGGTAGAAGTTTTATTAAAGTGGAACAAAGTTGCAGAACGTGTTCGCCAGTTAATCCGCACAGATGATTATTTGTCACCGGAAGAAATGGAAAAGTACGAAGAACGACAAGAAGCACAAAGACTGGCAGATTTGGAAGAAGCACAGCAGATGTTAGGAGAACAGCTGGAGCAGGATACTTTGACAGCGGAAGATATAAATGATTTGCGATTAGTTGATTCAGAATATATGTCCGGTACCAGAACAAAAATCCATGATTTTGATTGCAAAGTTAATGGAGAAGCGAATCGACTTCAATACACATTAGAATATCATGATGATGGAGAAGGTTTCACGATTCATACGGAAAAAGATGATATTTGGAATCGAATGTCAACACAAGAATTGGAACGTCTGGATGTAAAACTCGGACAAGAAGTACTTTATTATCATTATCACAACAAAACAGTAAATGCGGATACCTTAGATGAATTACGGGAAATCAAGGAAGAGATTATGGAGGAAGAGTCCTCATATTTTACTGCTATTTCTCAACGTGTGTGGACAGATTATGATAAAAAAGAAAAAGAATTATCTGGAGAAGTTGAGGTATCGGAAGAAAAAGAATCTTTGGAAGAGATTAACGGAATATCAGAACCGATTCCAGCAACGAACTTCCGCATCACAGATGATGAGCTTGGACAGGGTACAGCAAAAGAAAAGTTCCGTGCCAATATCAGGGCTATCCAGTTGTTAAAGAAATGTGAGGATGAGAATTGCAATGCAACACCGGAAGAACAGGAAATTTTATCCAGGTACGTTGGCTGGGGAGGTCTTGCAGATGCATTTGATGAGACAAAAGCTGCATGGGAGACAGAATATCTGGAATTAAAGACGGTTCTTACACCAGAGGAATATGCTGCAGCCAGAGCTTCCACCTTAAATGCTCATTATACACAGCCGATTGTGATTGAAAGTATGTATCAGGTGTTGGAGAATCTGGGATTTACAAAAGGAAATATTCTGGAGCCGTCTATGGGAGTCGGGAACTTCTTTGGAATGCTTCCGGAGAATCTAAACCAGTCCAAACTCTATGGTGTGGAACTGGACAGCATCAGTGGTAGAATTGCAAAGTTGCTCTATCCAGATGCCAATATTCAGATTAAAGGGTTTGAGAAGACAGATTATCCTAATGATTTTTTTGATGTGGCGATTGGAAATGTGCCATTTGGTGCATACAAGGTCAATGACCGTCAGTATGATCGCTACAATTTCATGATTCATGATTACTTTCTTGCCAAGACTATAGATCAGTTACGTCCAGGCGGCGTGGCTGCGCTGATCACAACAAAGGGAACCATGGATAAAGCATCACCGGAAGTTCGGAAATATCTGGCAGAGCGTGCAGACCTGCTGGGCGCAATCCGACTGCCGAACACAGCTTTTAAGGCAAATGCAGGAACAGAAGTCAGTGCTGATATCTTGTTTTTCCAAAAGAGGGAAAGCCTTACGAAAGAAATGCCGGAATGGATAAATCTGGATAGTGATGTCAATGGAATTACGGTCAATCAGTATTTTGTTCAGCATCCGGAAATGATTCTGGGTGAGATGAAAGAAGTGTCCGGTCCGTATGGTATGGAAACAACCTGTGCTCCAATGGAAGGAGCTGATCTGGAATTACAGTTACAAGAAGCTGTAAAACACATCAAGGGAAGTATGGCACCGGCAGTAGATGTGGAGACAGAACTGGATGAGATGCCAGAGAGTATTCCAGCAGATCCAAATGTGCGAAATTACAGTTATACGGTGGTAGATGATCAGGTATATTACCGTGTCAACTCTTTGATGAATCAGGTGAAAATGCCTGCCGCCACTGCAGAACGTGTGAAAGGCATGGTTGCAATTCGTGATACTGTTCGTGAGTTGATCGCCATGCAGATGGAGGAATCCGTCATAGACGAAGAAATCCGGAAACAGCAGGAGAAACTAAATCAGGTATATGATACCTACACGGCAAAGTATGGAGTCATTGGAAGTAATGCCAACAAACGGGCGTTTTCTGATGACTCTTCTTATTGCCTATTGTGTTCTCTGGAAGATCTGAACGAAGATGGAACATTGAAGCGAAAAGCAGATATGTTTACAAAACGAACTATCAAAAAGGCAGTAGCAGTAACCAGCGTAGAAACAGCGACAGAAGCGTTAGCATTATCTTTGAATGAAAGAGCAAAGGTGGATCTGACCTATATGGCACAGCTGACTGGAAAGACCGAAGAAAAAATCACGGAGGAACTGGTTGGAGTTATCTTTAAGAATCCACTGACAGACCAGTGGGAGAGTGGAGATGAGTATTTATCTGGAAATGTCAGGGATAAATTAAACACTGCGAGAACCTTTGCCGAGAGTCACCCGGAATTCACACCGAATGTCCGTGCTTTAGAGGCAGTTCAGCCGAGAAATCTGGAAGCATCTGAGATTGAGGTGCGTGTTGGAGCCACATGGATTGAACCTTCGGATTATCAGGATTTTATGGTAGAACTGCTTCATACGCCATGGTATCTTGCACAGAAGGAAATACAGGTAAAATTCTCTGAGGTAAATGGTGAGTGGAGGATTACAGGAAAGAATGCCGACAGTCCAAGAAATGCGTTTGCCTATGCAACGTATGGAACTGAGAGAGCAAATGCCTATAAGATTCTGGAAGATACCCTGAACCTGAAAGATGTACGCATCTATGATAAGAGTGTCAATGAGAATGGTGATGAAATCCGTGTCCTCAATAAGAAAGAAACCATGCTGGCATCGCAGAAGCAGGATGCAATGAAAGCAGCATTTAAGGATTGGATTTTTAAAGACCAGAAGAGACGAGAGAGGCTGGTAAAAGTGTATAATGAACGATTTAATAGCATCCGTCCCCGTGAATACGATGGCAGTCATTTAACTTTCCCTGGAATGAATCCGGAAATAGAGCTTCGCCCACATCAGAAAAACGCTGTCGCACACCAGCTTTACGGAGACAATGTACTTCTGGCACACGTAGTAGGAGCTGGTAAGACCTACGAAATGGTAGCAGCTGCAATGGAAAGTAAGAGACTGGGATTATCACAGAAGAATCTCTTTGTCGTGCCAAACCATTTGACGGAGCAGTGGGGTGCAGAATTCCTACAGTTATATCCGGGAGCCAATATCCTGGTTGCAACCAAGAAAGATTTTGAACCGGCAAACCGAAAGAAGTTCTGTGCCCGGATCGCTATGGGAAATTATGATGCTATTATCATTGGACATTCCCAGTTTGAGCGTATTCCAATCTCTGATGAACGTCAGGAAGCCATGTTACGGAAGCAGATTGATGATCTGGAAATGGCAATTCAGAGTGCAAGGTATGAACAGGATGGCGGACATTATACCGTCAAACAGATTGAAAAGACCAGAAAGACACTGCAGACAAGGCTGGAAAAACTGAATCAGAAAGAGAAAAAAGATCAGGTAGTTACGTTTGAAGAACTGGGAGTGGATCACTTGTATGTAGATGAAGCACACAGCTATAAAAATGCGTTTCTTTATACAAAAATGAGAAATGTAGCCGGGATTGCACAGAACGAAGCACAGAAGTCCGCAGATATGTTCAATAAATGTCAGTATCTGGATGAGATTACCGGAGGGAAAGGCATTACCTTTGCTACAGGCACACCAATCAGCAACAGCATGACGGAATTATATGTTATGCAGCGGTATCTGCAGAACAGCAAATTACAAAATATGGGACTTGGATTGTTTGATTCTTGGGCTTCCACTTTTGGAGAAGTTGTCACGAGTATCGAACTTGCACCGGAAGGAACAGGTTATCGTGCAAAGTCCAGATTCGCACGGTTTTATAATATTCCGGAACTGATGAATATGTTCAAGGAGATTGCAGATATCAAGACTTCCGATCAGTTAAAGCTTCCTGTGCCGGAAGCGGAATATGAAACAGTGGTGCTGAAACCAACGGAACAACAGAAAGAAATCGTAGAAAGTCTGGGAGAACGTGCAGAAGTTGTCAGAAACGGCGGGGTAGATGCCTCGGTCGATAATATGCTAAAAATCACCAATGACGGAAGGAAGTTAGCATTGGATCAGCGTTTGGTGAATGAATTATTGCCAGATAATCCAGAAAGTAAAATATCAGTTTGTGCAAAGAAAAGCTATGAAATATGGAAAGACACAGCAGCACAGAAATCCGCACAGTTGATTTTCTGTGATTTGAGCACACCAAAAGGTGATGGCAGTTTCAATGTTTATGATGACTTGAAGCAAAAACTGATGGAGAAAGGTGTACCGGAAAAAGAGATTGCTTTTATTCATGATGCAAATACAGAAGCAAAGAAGACGGAGCTGTTTGGAAAAGTGAAATCCGGGCAGGTTCGTTTTTTGATTGGCTCAACAGCAAAGATGGGTGCAGGAACCAATGTGCAGGATCGTTTGATTGCCCTGCATCATCTGGATATTGGTTGGAAACCATCTGACTTGGAACAGAGGGAAGGACGTATTATCCGTCAGGGAAACCATAATAAAAAGGTTCATATCTTCCGGTATGTAACAGAATCCACATTCGACAGTTATATGTGGCAGTTAATCGAGAACAAGCAGAAATTCATCTCCCAGATCATGACCAGCAAAGCACCGGTCAGAAGTTGTGAAGATGTGGACGAAGCGGCGCTGTCCTATGCAGAGGTCAAAGCACTTGCAACCGGAAATCCGGCAGTAAAAGAGAAGATGGCATTGGATGTGGACGTGGCAAAGTTGAAACTTTTAAAAGCCAACCACATGAATAATCAGTACCGTTTGGAAGATGACATTGCAAGGAATTTTCCGCAACAGATTGCAAAACTGATGGAGATCATTGACAGCTACAAGGCAGACATCGCTCATTTTTCTGAGCATAAAATCACAGATCCAGAGCAGTTTTCTATGGAAATCAGTGGCAAAGTGTTCACAGAAAAGAAAGAGGCAGGTACGGCACTTCTGGCGGTCTGCAAAGACATTAAGTCTGTAGATGCAGCTATGGACATTGGAAGCTATCAGGGATTTAACATGAGAATCCAATTCGACAGCTGGAGCAAAGAGTTTATCCTGTCTGTAAAGCATGAATCGGTAGCTAAAGTTCGGTTGGGAGCCGATGCTCTAGGAAATATCACTCGTATCAACAACCTTTTGGAAAGCTATCCGGAGAAACTGGCAGAAGCAGAACAACGGCTGGAAACGGTTCAGGAGCAGATGACAAATGCCAAAGAGGAAGTCGGGAAGCCATTTCCAAAAGAAGAGGAACTGAGCCAAAAACTGGAGCGGCTGTCAGAATTAAATGCACTTCTCAATATGGATGAACGGGAAGATACAGAAACAGAGCAGTCGGAATCAAAAGAGAAAGAAGAAAGACCGGCACGAGGTTCTATCCATGAGAAGCTGCAGATTTATAAAGAAAAGAGTCAGCGGGAAAGTGAAACTGGCAAGGAAAATAGAAAACGGGACTTCGGTCTGGAATAAGAAAACAAGGAAGATGGCATAATCTAGCAGAAAGAATGTTCTGTGGGTTATGCCTTCTTTCAGAATACGGGAGGAACTTATATGGCAAGAAGTATGATAACAGGTAGAGAAACACAGAAAATGCAGGAATATACGCAGGAACGGATCAATCAGGCAGAGCGTAGAGGCGTAGAATTTCCAACAGATGTAAAAGAACAGATTTCTGAATATGCGAATCTGATCGGTGAGGAAGAGAAAGTTAGGACTCTGGTAAGAAATCTGGCAGATGCATTGAGCAAAGCAGATGAGGAAAGTGTAGAGGATTTACTGGATGATGCAAGAATGGATATTCAGGACTTACCAGATCCAACCATAGGCAAGCTGGAACTTCGGGATTATGGATATACAGCAGAGGATATGGTACCGCTTAGAAAAGAAGCAGCCTTAGATTATCACAGGATGGGTTCTAAGATTTATTGCTTGGGCAGCGATGGCGGTAAGGGAGAGTATGCAAGTAAAGAAATGATACAGGCACATGAAGGTCTGTTTGGCATGGAATCGCAGATGTGGGAACGGATAAGGGATCGGGATCTGGATTATGCCGATGAAGATTTTGGAGCATTTCAGGAGCCTATGAGTGTCATTGACCAGGAAGAAGCACTGAAATTATACGATGCCGGAGCAGATATCTATCTGATCACTAATTTTTCATCACCAATTTATGTCACGGAACGCAAGGAAATCGAACGAGGACCGGAGCATTATCAGATGTCCATGGCAGAACGGGAGCGTTTCCGTAACCTGGAATGGGAAATGCAGAAATATCCGCAGATTCAGTCTTTGAAAGAGGCAAACCTGTTGTTAGGAACAAGGCGAACCTTTGGTATTTATCAGATCAAAGATGATTCACCGGGCGAAAATTATGCATTTATGAATATGAGTTTTATTGAAAGTCATGGTATGCAGATAAAAAAAGAAGATTATAAGCTGGTCTATGTTGGAGAATTACTGGGAAATACGTCACTGGATGATATTTTTGAAAGGTTCAACATTGATAGACCGAAAGACTTCCGTGGGCATTCCCTGTCTGTCAGTGATATCGTTGTTTTGAATGATGGGGAAAAAGTAACAGCTCATTTTGTAGACAGTATCAGTTTTGAACAGCTGGATTCTTTCTTGAATCTGGAAGAACAGGTTCTTAGTGAACTGGCATATGAGGTAGGAGAACGGTATTTTGCTATTCAGAGGACAGAAGAAGGATACGATTATTCCTTTTACGATGAAGATTTCCGTCTGATGGATGGTGGCGTCTATGAAAATGATGAAATTTCTATTGAAGAAGCGGCAGAGGAACTTTTGGAAGACGAAGGCTGGACTGGAGAACGCATCCGTGGGGATTATGATCAGTTGATGGAAAAAGTGAAAGAAATGGATGAGGTTGTAATGGCAGAGATTCAGAAAAGCCAGGGCGAATATAAGCCACTGGCTAAGGTAGAAGAACTGGAAGAGGCGAATTATAACATGATTGACAATGTACTTAACAATATGCCACTGAAGAAAGAACCTTATCTGGAATACTTTGCCACAGAATGTGATGAGTTCCATGATATGGGAGCTTATGAAAAAAGTACCGATGTTAATCAGATAGCTGCAGTCTATGAAAAATATAAGGAGAATCCAGAAACTGCGTATCTGGGATGCTCGATGGGAATTATCTATCGTGATCCGGAAGACAGTTACTACGATGATGCTGAATTTACAATCGTAAAAGGAAATACAGTACTTGGAAATCTGATGGATGATGTTCGGTTTTATGGAGAGCTTGCACTGGTACGGGAAGGGATTGAGAAAATTCATGAAGCATTGCCGGACTACAAGTATGTACCGATGAGGGATGTTCGAGAAGCAATGTATCCAGAGAAGATGACCACAGAACAGCTGGCAGAGGCACTGGATGAGATTGCAGAAGCTTTTGATCCGTATGAGTATCGAGATAATGTGGAGCCGGGAGAAAATACGGTACAAGAGGTGATGTTGGATTTGCAGAGTGGCAATACACATTCTTATATTTCTTATCTGAAGGATATTGTAGACGAAGAATGCGACTTGTCTGTTCGTGCAGACGTATTGATGGAAAGACTGAAAGCCTATGAACCGGAGCTTCCAAAAGATATGGAACCAATGGTGTATGTGAATTATTGTGAGAAAAGTGAGCTGGGGAATCCAAGATGTCAAAAGTTATCTGATCTGGATTCAAAAACCGTAGAACAGGACAAAGCCTGGTATGCTGATCGTGATCCAAACACTAACGAACCCAAAACGACAGCACAAATGTTTTTTACAGTATATTATGCTGAGAAAGGTGACAAAATGCTGCACCATTTTCAGGGGAAGATAGATATTGGTACCGGAAACGGAGGTATCATCAGTCAATTAAAGATGCAGAATGAAATGAAGTTGACAGATGAAAGCTGGATCAGCTATCAGCAAGGAAAAGGCAATGAAGAATATCAGAAGTATATGGAAGATCTGACGGATATGCAGAATCATGTACTGCCGTATTTGCAGAGCTTTTGCAGTCTGGAAGAAAAAGGTGTGAAGGAGAAACGAGAACAGCAGGTAGCAGAGAAAAATGAGAGCAGAGAAGCTGTGCCAAGATCTGGCGTTGATGAAAATACAGGAGTTAAGGACGCAGGGAAAGCTGAAAGAAAGGCAGTAGCACAGAAAAAGGCAATGCCAGGAAAAGAGAAAAAACCGTCAATCCATGAACGATTGGAAATCAATAAGAGAATTATCCAGGAAAAGCAGGGAAAAGATAAGCCTGAGAGAGGAGCTGATTTGGGTGTAAGATAAACAATAAAGCCTGGTAGATGATTTTAAAGATCATTTACCAGGTGTTTTTTTGTGAAAATCTTAGAAAACAATAACAAATCAAACAACCTAGAAGAAAATTTAATTTTGGTTGAAACTATTCCGATAAAAGAATATACTTATAATAGGCTTGTTGTATCGTTTGGAGGAAAATTATGGATTATATAACAACGATAGAAATGTCAAAAATATGGGGAATTTCATCTAGAAGAATTTCTCTTTTATGTAGCCAGGGAAGAGTGCCTGGAGCAGAGAAAAAGGGAAAGACTTGGCTAATACCAAAAGATGCGGTAAAGCCAACAGATCCGCGAAAGAAAAATAGATGACGTATTGGAGGTTATAATACTTATGGGAAGACCAGAAGATTCCAGAGTGAAGATTCCAGCGCTTGTACACTTTACAAGACTTGGATATACCTATATGTCAATTAAAGATAAGGAACGCAATGTTGACTATGATGGTGATACCAATATTTTTTATAGTCAATTTTTGTCTGCAGTTAATCGAATCAATCAGACCGAATTAACACTTGAAGACGCTAAAAAAATAATTGGTGAACTTAAAATTAAATTAGACAATGATGATTTGGGGAAATCCTTTTTTAAGATATTGCAATCCGGTATTGATGGAATTAAGTTGATTGATTTTTCCGATATAACAGGAACAAAGAATGATTATACAGTTGTAACTGAGTTACCATATGAAAATGGAGATGATAATTTTCGTCCGGATATTGTTGTATTGATTAATGGTATACCTTTGTCATTTATAGAGGTTAAACGACAGAATAATCGAGAGGGCATATTGACAGAAAGAAGCCGGATGGAGAGAAGATTTAGCAATAAGATTTATCGTCGATTTGTGGGAATTACACAGTTTACAGTATTTTCTAATAATAATGAATATGATGATTCTGATATCGAACCGATTCAAGGAGCTTTTTATGCTTCAAGTAGCTATAAGAGAATGTTTTTTAGTAAATTCCGTGAGCAAAGAGAAGATGAATTAAAGGCAGATATGAAGCCAATTGTTACGGAAACGGAAGAGTTTGTATTAAGCGATAATAATCTAATTGCTATAAAAGGGACACCAGAGTATGTATCTTCTTTATCGGAGAAATCGCCCACAAATCGAATAATTACATCTTTATATACGAAAGAGAGACTACTGTTTTTACTGAAGTATGGTATCTGTTATAAAACAACAACTAACAAAGATGGAATTACGGAGATAGAGAAGCATATAATGAGATACCCACAATTGTTTGCAACGTTGGCAATTCGGGATAAGTTGAGAGAAGGAGTCAGAAAAGGTGTAATTTGGCATACGCAGGGGAGTGGAAAAACTGCACTTGCTTATTCAAACGTACATTTTTTAAGTGACTATTTCAGCAAAGAAGAAGGGAAAATTGCAAAATTCTATTTTATTGTAGATCGTTTAGACTTGGCTGAACAGGCAAAAAATGAATTTGAAGCCAGAGGACTTAAAGTAAAGCTGATAAAAGACAAAGAAGAGTTTATTGCAGATATTACAAATCCTGGAGAATCAAATACTAGTGGCAAAGTTACAATGACTGTCATCAACATTCAGAAATTTTCCAAGGAATCTGTGACAAAGCCATCAGATTATAATGTGGATGTGCAGAGAGTGTACTTTTTAGATGAGGCACATCGGAGTTATAATCCAACAGGTTCATTTTTAGCCAACCTGATGGCATCAGACCGTGATGCAGTACAGATAGCACTTACAGGAACACCGCTCATAGGAGATGGATACAATACAAAAGATGTATTTGGAAATTATATTCATAAATATTATTATAATCAGTCGATTGCAGATGGATATACATTGAAGTTGATTCGTGAAGAGATAGAAACAACTTACAAAAACCAGTTGAATGCTACGCTGGATCAAATAGTAAGACAAGGAAGTATTGCTAAGAAAAATTTATATGCACATCCTAAATTTGTAGAAAAAATGGTTGATTATATTATTCAGGATTTTGAAGAGGGAAGGACTGCTTTAGATTCTTCTATTGGGGCAATGATTGTATGTGATTCTTCAGAACAGGCTAGAGAGGTGGATAGACAGTTAAAACGCTTTTCTGCTTATACACATGCATTGGTGCTTCATGATGAAGGTACAAAACAAGATAGAAAAAATGACCAGGAGGAGTTTAAAAAAGGAAATATAGATATTCTTGTAGTTTACAATATGCTTTTAACAGGGTTTGATGCACCACGATTAAAAAAGCAGTATTTAGCGAGAATGATAAAAGCTCATAATCTACTTCAGACGTTGACAAGAGTAAATCGTCCGTATAAAGGTTATCATTACGGATATGTTGTTGATTTTGCAAATATTAAAGATGAATTTGATAAGACCAATAAGGCATACTTTGATGAATTGCAATCAGAACTTGGAGATGAAGTACAGAATTATAGCAATATATTTAAAAGTAAAGAAGATATTGAAAAAGACTTGAATGATGTAAAGAATCAACTTTTCTTATATGATACAAGTAATGTGGTTAGTTTTATCAATCAAATTAGTGAGATCGATGATAAGAAGCAGTTATTGAATTTACGTCAGGCACTTGAAAATTATAAGGCAATGTATAATTTGATTCGACTGTATGGCTATGAGGACTTGTATACACATTTTAATGTTGAGAATGCCATTAAATGCTTGAATGAGGTTAATAACCGAATCAGCATCATAAACTTAAAAAACAGTATTGATTCATCTGAAGATATGTCGCAGATACTTAACATGGCATTGGATCAGATTGATTTTCAATTCCGAAAAATAAAGGAAGAAGAACTAATCATAGCTGATGCATTCCGTGACACCTTGGAGAAAACACGAAGAGAAATTGTAGATCGATGTCTTGATCCAAAAGATCCAGAGTATATATCACTTTTGGATGAATTAAAACGAGTATTCAAGAAGAAAAACATTGAAGAATTGACAGCGGATGAAATGAAACAGATGATGGGGGATTTGAATGCTTTGAAAAAGAAGGCAGAAAAGAGGAATCTTGCAGACAGAATGCTTGCAGTAAAGTATTCAGGTGATGTTAAGTACATGAGAACACATAAGCGAATTATGAATAGTCCACCACCTATCACAGACGCAGTAACGATACATAGAATTTTAATGACAGTTAAGTCTAAGGCAGATGACCAGATTGCTCATAATGAAAACATACTCGATAATGAGGAGTATTTTATAAAATCCTTACAACCAATTATCTTGAGAGCGTGTATGGGAGAAAAGGTTAAATTAGATAAACCGCAGCTTATGTTTATAGATAACTGTCTGTCAAAAGAATATATATTAGAAAGGGATTGGGTATCCTGATGACTACTGAAACGATAATAGCAAATACAAAACAGATGATCGATGATCTAAAGACTGTATGTGCCAATTTTGGACTGGGCAATGCAAGTAGCGAATATAAGATTATTACAGAGATTTTTCTGTATAAATTTTTAAATGACAAGTTTCTTTATGAGGTACAGCAAGCAGAAGAATCATTAAAAGATTCCGATAACGTCGAACAGGCTTTAAATGATATGTCAGAAGACGATTATGAAATGCTTATGATGCTTTTGCCACCAGCAACTGCAAAACTAAAAAAGGAACATTTTATATCATATCTGTTCAATCATAAGAATGATGATAAATTTAATGAACTATTTGATTCAACTTTATGGGATATTTCCAATACTAATTTGGATGTGTTTTCCGTAAGTACCGGATCAGGAGATAAGATCCGATTATTTGATGAACATTTATCACAAAATGTTACGGAATCAAATCGCAGATCGGATTTTTGTAAAGCAATGATTGATAAATTGGTGACATTTAGCTTTGCAGATGCGTTTTCGCAAAAGTATGATTTTTTTGCAACCATTTTTGAATATTTAATCAAAGATTATAATAAAGATTTTGGTAAATATGCAGAGTATTATACCCCACATTCTATTGCAAGTATTATTGCAAGAATCATGGTCCCAGAAGGAACACAGAATGTAACGGTATATGATCCAGCTGCAGGTTCTGGAACGCTGGTTCTTGCTCTTGCACATGAAATCGGTGAGAGTAATTGTACAATTTATACACAAGATATTTCGCAGAAGTCTAATGAATTTTTGAGATTGAATCTAATTTTAAATAATCTTGTACATTCACTTGGACATGTGGTACATGGGGATACACTTCTTTCCCCACAACATTTGAATCGTCAGAAGAATGGATTGATGAAATTTGATTATATTGTCAGCAATCCACCATTTAATGTGGATTTTTCTGACAACAGAGATACCCTTGCAGGTGATATTTATAAAGAAAGATTCTGGGCAGGAGTGCCAAATGTTCCAAATAAGAAAAAAGATAGTATGGCTATTTATCAGATGTTTTTGCAGCATATTATTTTCTCCATGAAAGAGAGTGGAGGTAAGGCTGCAGTTGTAGTACCAACCGGTTTTTTAACAGCAGGTACGGGAATACCTAAAAAAATAAGAGAACGTATTGTAAAGGAAAGAATGCTTCGAGGTGTTGTGTCGATGCCAAGTAATATCTTTGCAACAACTGGAACAAACGTATCGGTTGTCTTTTTGGACAATACTAAAAAGTACGAGCAAGCAATTTTGATGGATGCGTCTAAGCTTGGAACCAAGGTTAAGATTGATGGAAAAAATCAGAGAACAGTGCTTTCACCTGAAGAAATCGAGGACATTATCCATACCTTTAATAACTTTGAATCAAAGGATGATTTTTCTGTAGTCGTTGATTATGAGAAGATAGAGCAGAAAAAGTGTTCATTTAGTGCAGGGCAATATTTTGAAGTAAAGATCGAGTACGTTGAACTGACTCAGGAAGAATTTAAAGCGAAAATGGATGGATATGCGGAAAAACTAACAGAATTGTTTGCGGAAGGAAATGCGTTGCAAGCGGAGATTATAGAACAATTGAAGAAGGTGAAATATGAGTAATAGAAGAGTGCGTCTGGCAGATATTGCTGAATTAACCGTGGGTTATGTTGGGAACATGGCAAAACAATATACAGATACGGGTGTAAAATTCCTTCGTTCGCTTAACATAAAGCCATTTCATATAGTAGAGGATGATTTGAAATATATTTCCGAAGAGTTTAGTGGATCATTGAGCAAATCAATTCTTCACGAGAACGATTTGATAATAGTAAGAACTGGAATGCCTGGAACTTGTTGTGTTGTACCAAAAGAGTACGAAAATTGTAATTGTGCAGACGTGGTTATTGTAAGACCGAATTTAAAAAAAGTAAATCCACATTATTTGGCAGCATATATTAACGTATGGGGAAAAAAACAAGTAGAAAATAATAAAGTTGGCGCTATACAGAAACATTTCAACGTTAAATCAGCAGAAGAAATGTTGATTGATTTGCCGGATTTAGAACAGCAATATAAGGTGGCAAAAGTTTTGACAGATCTGAATGGCAAGATTTTTATCAATGAGAAGATAAATGATTATTTAGCGTATCAATCTTCAATGGTGGCTTGACCATTCATGAGCATCGGAAGGAGCCAGTCACGTAAATTGGATAACCTTTGAATTTCCTCATAATTCTTTGATTTTAAAGGAAATATAGATGCAAGCCTTTCTTCAAATTTTAAAATGACAGATAATGGTGGTACACATAGTTCTGTTTCCAGAAGGGTATTTATACGGATGCCTTTAAAAATACTTCCAGTAGAGCTAGATGTTGCATGTTTAATAAAAGCATCACTCATAAAATATAAATACAAAAATGCTGGCGTAATAATATCAGTGTTTGCACGAATTGAAAATACAGATTCGTTGATATCCCAATCCGTAGGTTCTGATTGAATGAGGTAGCAACGTCCTAATGGGGCGATACTTGCAAATAAGATATCTCCTATTTGAATATCAGATCTGTTATGAACGATAGTTCGTGCAGATTCATCAATAGTGTCACAACCTGTAAAATCTAAAGTTCCATTAGGAGTCAGATTTTTTACAGTAATGTATTTTATATCACCTGTTCCTAGTTTAAAATTATCTCTTGGGTTCAAACCAGTGCAAATATTTGAAATAATATCTTGTACTTTACAAAATGTCCAGCTTTCTGGAATAATGTGACCATTAGAATTTACCATTTTACCGCCGGAGGACTTATATGGTTTACCATTTTCATTCGGAAAATCAAACTGTACAAACCAATAGTCATAGATGGCCTTTGCCATCTCTTCTAAATAATCATTTATAATATAACAAAGTACTCTTGAAAGTGGCGAGAGCAAATACAAGAACTCCGCTTCATCGTGGTTCTCATAGTAAAAGGAGAAACACATGAAAGAGAAACTTATATCTGAGATTATGAAAGAAATGCTTCCGTCACTTGATAATGAACAATTAAAAAAATTAAAAGATACATTGGAAGTACATTTTTACAATGTATCCATTATATCTCGGCAGGAAATTGCTATAGAAAAAGAAGAATTAGACTATTTAGCAGTATTTTTATCAGCAAAAAGGATAGAAGGATGCTCAGAAAAAACATTAATGTATTATAAAAGTACAATACAGCAAATGCTCGAAAGCGTAGGAAAGTCAGTATGTACCATAGTTACTGAAGATCTTAGATCTTACTTGGCGGAATACCAGTGCAAAAAAGAGGCGAGCAAAGTGACAATAGATAATATCAGAAGAATATTTTCGAGTTTTTTTGCTTGGCTAGAAGATGAAGATTATATTATTAAGAGTCCTGTAAGAAGAATACATAGAATTAAGGCTGCAAGTACAATAAAGGAAACATACACAGATGAGCAGTTGGAATCTATGAGAGATAATTGTGATAATCTTAGAGATTTGGCACTGATTGATATTTTGGCATCAACAGGAATGCGTGTGGGCGAATTAGTGTTGTTAAACAAGGATGATATTTCATTTGATGAAAGAGAATGTGTTGTCTTTGGTAAGGGAGATAAAGAACGAATGGTATATTTTGACGCAAGAACAAAAATTCATTTGCAAAATTATCTTGATTCCAGATCGGATAGTAATGAAGCGTTATTTGTTTCGCTTAAAGCACCATATAATCGAATGAAAATAGGTGGGATAGAGTTAAGACTTCGTGAAATGGGAAAGAAGTTAAACATAGAGAAGGTTCATCCACATAAGTTCCGGCGTACATTAGCAACGGTTGCAATTGATAAGGGGATGCCGATAGAGCAGTTACAAAAATTATTAGGACATCAACGTATAGATACGACATTGCAATATGCGATGGTTAAACAGAGTAATGTTAAGATTGCACACAGGAAATATATTGGATAGGAGAAGTTTAGTGAAAACGTTAAAATTGAAAGAAATTTCTGAATTGAAAACAGGTCCGTTTGGTACGCAATTCAGTGCAAAAGAATATGTATCTGAGGGAATACCTGTAATTAATGTTAAAAATATAGGTTATGGGAAGATTATCTCTGAGGGACTTGATTATGTTGGAAATAGTACATTGGAAAGATTGTCAGAACATAAATTGAAAACTGGAGATATTGTTTTTGGAAGAAAAGGTTCAGTAGACAGACATTGCTTAATTACAAAAGAGCAAGATGGATGGATGCAAGGATCGGATTGTATACGTGTAAGATTGACAGATGAGTCAGTTTACTCAAATTTTATATCATACTATTTATTGACAGATGCAGTAAAGACAAAGATTAACAATTCTGCTGTAGGATCCACAATGGCTTCGCTCAATACAGATATTTTAGGTGATGTAGATATAAACTTACCTGGTTATGAGGAACAATATAAAATTGCATCGGTATTATCCACTATCGATCAGAAAATAGAAAAGAATAAAGAGATAAATGATTATTTAGAGCAGCAACTCCAGCTGTTGTATGATTATTGGTTCACTCAATATAATTTTCCTAACGAGGACGGACAACCATACAAGGCTTCAAATGGGCTAATGGTATGGAATAAAATGATTAATCATCTAATTCCAGCCGATTGGAAAGTCAATCCACTGAGTACAATATGCTCTTTTCGTAACGGTGTTAACTACGACAAAAATGTTGATGGTAATACCATATATAAAATTATTAATGTACGAAACATTTCATCTTCTACGCTTTTTCTTGACGAAAGCAATTTTGATGAGATATGTCTTCCAAAGCAACAAGGTGATAAATACTGTGTATCTGATGAGAGCATTATCATTGCCCGTAGTGGGATACCAGGAGCTACAAGAATATTATGCAATCCAGGTAGTAATATAATTTTTTGTGGATTTATTATTTGTTGTACACCATATGATGATACCTTACAAAACTACTTAACATTATATTTAAGACAATTTGAAGGTAGTTCCGCAACTCAAACCGGTGGTTCCATTTTGAAGAATGTAAGTCAAGAAACTCTGAAAAATTTGATTGTGCCTATTCCACCACAATCACTTTTAAATCAGTTCAATGATTCAATATTACCTATATATAATCTTATCAATAGCAACACCAAAGAAAATGTGCAGCTCATCACTCTCCGAGACTGGCTTCTTCCAATGTTAATGAATGGTCAAGCCACCATCGAAGATTGATATGATAAATAATCATTTAAAGTGGAATGGAGAAGATAGATACGATCGAGAAATTTCTATTGTAAAAGAGTCATGACCAAAGAGAAATAACTAAATTATATAGATAGCCTTGTTATCCAGTAATTCAAGGAGAACGAATCAACTATCAAAATAAATAATGTTTT
>ENA-ORSX01000863-ORSX01000863.1-human-gut-metagenome-genome-assembly--contig:-NODE-863-length-26299-cov-2.695168_pt1 | contig 26299 bp, 18 predicted proteins | sample MGYA00241904_ERZ509172 | MGnify/ENA primary metagenome ERZ509172 (study PRJEB26280, sample SAMEA2338795) | human gut metagenome | biome: human gut; feature: human-associated habitat; material: faeces...
TAGCCGCAAAAATTGTAGAAGCACTGATTCCAGGTGTAATCTCCATCTGCATACTTGCGCTCATAACTCCACATATTGCGTAGCCGCCCGCAATTCCCAGAATAATGCCTATGATTCCTCCGATTACTGTGAGAATGGCAGCCTCTGCCAGAAACTGCAGCATTATAGAAGATGTTTTCGCCCCAAGCGACTTTCGAATACCAATCTCTCTCGTACGCTCTGTCACAGAAACAAGCATAATATTCATAACGCCGATTCCTCCTACAAGAAGAGAAATTCCTGCCACAAAAGAAATAAAAGCAGTTACCATTCCCAACATGTCATTCATGGATTTTAGTACATCCTGGAAATTTTCCACACGATAATAATCCTCTCCTGCACTTTGGTGGCGTTTTTCCAGAAGTTTTACTACCCTGTCTGCCACTGCCTGTGTATCCAGACTTTTATCTGCCTGAACCGTCATAGAATAGAAGAAATCCATATTTCCGGTGAAGTCATCCATAGCTGTAAATGGAACGCTTACTGACACCGGCATTCCCTCATAGGTATAACTTACAAAAGTACCATTTTCTTTCTGTGCCGTTACCCCGGCAATGCGAAATGTCTTTGTAATATCATAGCATGTAATATCAAGAGTCATTCCCACTACATCATCTGTTCCAAAAAGGCGCTTTGCATCTGCGTCTGAAATGACACACACATTTTGCGCTTCCATAAGCTCGTTTTCTCCAAAATATGTGCCATGCTTCATATTTATATTATTTACAAGTTTTGCATCCGGTCCTTCTGCAGACACATAAAGAGGAAAATTCCCCTTTCCTGTCACAGTTTCTCCCTGGTATGTTTCTGAAATATTTACGCCTTCAATTCCCTCAAGCTCACGCACTGCGCTCACATCTTCCGGCGTAATCCACTCTTCATCTGTCTGGGCATCTTCACTGCAGCTTATAAAAATCTGTCCTCCGCCTATATCATTGATTTCGCTGTTCATCTGATTTTTTGTTCCTTCACCGATTGAAACAATCGAAATCACAGATGCGATGCCAATAATAATTCCCAACATAGTAAGAAACGAGCGGCCTTTATTTGCCATAATATTATGGACTGCCATCTTGACATATTCGTAAAGATTTCCCATTTTAAGCCTCTCCTTCTTGTGCTTCTGCCTGCATTCCTTCCTCCAGGCTGCCAAGATCGGAAATCACCTGATCTCCTTCTTTCAGACCTTCTTTGATTTCTACATAATCCTGAGAACTCAGTCCGGTTGTTACATTTTGTCTTGTAATCACACCCTCTCTCAGAACATAGCAGAAGGAGCCGTCTTTTCCTATATTTACAGCCTCTACAGGAAGCGTCACTACATTTTCTGCAGACTCCGCATGAATTTTTACTTTTGCATCTACTCCCAGGAAAATATCTTCATCAGGATTTAAAATGCTGACTGTTGCAGAAATCACAGGCGTTCCTTTTTCATTGGGAGACGCAATGTGGCTTACCTTTGTTACCTTTCCTTCATATGTACGGTCTGCCATCGTGATTTCCGCACTCTGGCCTTCTTTTACCTTATCATAATCATATTTGGAAATATTTATATCTACGCTCACCTTATCTGTATTCTGAAGAGTAAAAAGCTCCATACCCTGCGTCACAGTCGAGCCCTCAACAGCCGCTGTTTTGGAAATGACTCCGTTAAACTCAGCCGAAATCCCCTTTTTTCCATCCTCCAGAAGCTCTTCCGCTGTTTTGGCTTCCATCTCAGAAAGATTATTTGTAATTTTCATCTTTTCTTTCTGCTCTTTAGAAAGACCTGCCTCATCAGCCTCTGCAATAGCTTTTTCTGAAGCAAGCTCCGACTGAAGCTCTGCCAGATCGCTGCTTGCATCCTCCAGAGCTCTCTCAATGCCTGAAGTATCCACTGATGTATAGGACGCTCCTCCTGTCTGAACATTTTCTGCCTCTTCCTCTGCGCCTGCCTGACTTCCATCTGTCAGCTCATCGCTTCCTGAAAATACTGCATTTTCAAAATCAGAAAGCGCCGGCATTTTCGGCTCCTGTGCTTTCATTGTTTCATAAGCCTCTTTTGCCTGATTCTTTGTAATTTCTGCCTGGCTTCTCACCTGTTCTGCCTGGTGAAGTGCCTCTGTATTTACCTCTGAAGGGTCTGCCTGCCAGGTTGCAAATGCCATCTGATAAGCAGTATCTGCCTGATTAAAATCACTCTGCGCCTGATTTGCACTGGAATTTAATTCCCCAAGCTCCTGCTGATATTTTGGAAGCGTCTCATTCTGATATACACGAAGAGCCTCTGCGTACGCTTTCTGTATCGCCTGATTTTTTTGCTCCTGCGCCTTCTGCTGAGCGGCAAGCTCCGCCTGCGCCTGAGCAGCCTGTGCCTCCGCCTGATCTCTGGCAGCCTGTGCCTGTATTTGAGAAAGCTGGGCTTTTAAAGATGACACCTGGTTCTTCTTGCTTTCTATCTGCTGTTCCAGAGTTTTCACATTCTTTTTAGCATCACTCTGTTTCTTTTCTGCCTTATCAGATTTCTTTATCGTATCCTCATAGTCGTATTTTCCGGACTGGAACGACATGGCAGCTTTCTGATTATCTTTTTCCAGATTTTCCATATCAAACGTGATCAGCTTTGTTCCTTCTTTTACAGAATCTCCTTCTTCAAAAGAAACTTCTGAAATTTTGGCGTTTACAGGAGAAAAAAATGTTTTTTGTTCCTCGCTTACGACTGTTCCTGTGGCATCTACAATCTGCTCCACATCTCCTACAACTGCCGTTTCCACCGGAACAGCCGGAGCCGATGCTTCTTTCGCACCTCCATTGCCCGCAACGGCAGCGCCGCCTGCCACAACTGCTACTACACCTGCGCATATCAATATTTTTTTGTTTCTTTTCTTCATGCCTTCATCTCCTCGAACTTCTCGTTTATGGTATCTGATTCTATTTTTCCATCCATAATACGAACTACCCTCTTTGCCTGGTCCGCAATTCCATTGTCATGAGTAATCAGAATAATCGTTTTTCCTGTTTTGTGCATATCTTTCAATATTCCAAGAATTTCCCTGCTGGACGCAGAGTCAAGATTTCCGGTAGGCTCATCTGCAAGAATAACTGGTGGCTTTGCCGCAATCGCTCTTGCTATGGCAACCCTCTGCTGCTGGCCTCCCGACATTTCATTTGGTTTGTGATGAAGTCTTTTTTCCAAACCTACCATTTTTAAAGATTCAATAGCAAGATTTCTTCTTGTTTTCCTGTCAATTCCCCTGTAAATTAAGGGAAGCTCTACATTTTCAATAGCTGTGAGATTTGCTATCAGATTAAACCCCTGAAAAATAAAGCCGATTTCCCGGTTTCGCACTACGGAAAGCTCGTTGTCTTTCATAGTGGATACATCTGTACCATTCAGATAATATTCTCCGGAAGTGGGAACATCAAGACATCCCAACATATTCATAAAGGTAGATTTTCCGGAACCAGACTGTCCAATGATCGCCACAAATTCCCCTTTCTGAATTTCCAGATTTACATGATCCAATGCCCTTACCTCGTTTTCTCCCGGATTATAAATTTTACATAAATCTTTTACTTTTATCAGTGCTTCTTCCATGTTACGCCTCCTGCCCCTGATTATATCACTGCACTGTTTCTTTTCCTATATTTATTTTACGGAGAAAAAAAACAGAACCGGGGTTTCAGTACCCTGGTCCTGCTTTCCCTCTGCCTTTTATAACGAGGAAGGATTTATTTTTGATTCATTCTGTTTTGATTTTTTACGCATCAAGAAGAAATGCTTTATATGCTTTTTTCGCCTCGTATACGTCTGCCTTGCTTGTTACTTCCCAAGGAGCGTGCATACTTAAAACAGCAACGCCGCTGTCAATTACTTCCATTCCGTAAAGCGCTGCGATAAATGCGATTGTTCCGCCGCCGCCCACGTCAACTTTTCCAAGCTCTGCTGTCTGGAATGCAACTTCATGGTCGTCAAAAATTCTGCGTACTCTTGCAACGTACTCTGCATTTGCATCGTTGGAGCCGGATTTTCCTCTTGCTCCTGTAAACTTATTGAGAACAATTCCTCTTCCAAGGAACGCTGCGTTTTTCTTTTCAAAGCACTCTGCATAAGCCGGATCAAAACCTGCACTTACGTCAGAAGAAAGCATACTGCAGCTGCGAAGGGTTCTTCTTAAAGCAAGGTCGGAATATACGCCCATTGCGTCCATAAGTTCTGCTACGCTGTTTTCAAAGAAACGTGACTGCATACCTGTTGCGCCTACGCTTCCGATTTCTTCTTTGTCTACAAGGAGACAGCAGCATGTACGTTTCGGAGCTTCCATCTCAAGCATTGCAACAAGAGAAGTATATGCGCATACACGGTCATCCTGTCCGTAAGCAGCGATCATGCTTCTGTCAAGACCGCAGTCTCTTGCTTTTCCTGCCGGAACTATTTCAAGCTCTGCAGAAAGGAAATCTTCTTCCTCAATTCCATATTTCTCTGTGAGAAGCTTCATAACATTTTCTTTTACTGCTTCTTTTTTATCTTCCGGAAGGTCTTTTAACGGTCTGCTTCCAATAAGGAGATCAAGGCTTTCTCCCTCAACTACTGTAGAAGCCGGTTTCTCCATCTGTTTTCCTGCAAGATGTACAAGAAGGTCTGTGATATATACGATTGGGTCACCTTCTTCTTCCCCGATATTTACGTTTACTACAGAGCCGTCTTTCTTTGCGATCACTCCGTGAAGTGCAAGAGGAAGAGCTACCCACTGGTATTTCTTGATGCCGCCGTAATAATGTGTATCAAGGTAAGCAAGGTCGGAATCCTCATACAGAGGATTCTGCTTGATGTCGATTCTCGGAGAGTCGATATGCGCGCCAAGAATGTTCATACCTTTTGTAATATCCTCTTCTCCAATGTGGAAAAGAGCAATGATTTTATTCATATCAACTGTGTACACCTTGTCTCCGGCTTTTACAGTCTCACCTTTTGCCAGTTTTTCTTCCAGGGAAACATAGCCTTTTGCTCTTGCCTCCTCGATTGTTCTGTCTACGCATTCGCGCTCTGTCTTTCCATTGTCAAGGAAACTCTTATAAGCTTCTGCGAGAGCTTCCATCTCTTTTTCGTCTGCTTCTGTATAAGAAAGCCAGGCATTTTTTCTTTCCATTTTTATCCACCTTTCCTACCCCATTTTTTTGACAACAGGGTATTCTCTTTTATCATTTCCGATATGTCTCCTATTATAGAACAAAACCGCAGATTTTTCCATATCTAACTTTACAAAAACACAGGAATTCGTTATAGTGAGTTTATTACTGTAAAAGGAGGTTTTCGTATGCAGTCATCTGCAGAACTAAAGGAACAGCTTCGCTCTCTTAACAGAAAAAGCTATCCTGCCTATAAATCATTAAAAGGAACATACCGCTTCCAGAAATATATCTTATCTATCGACCATGTACAGGGAGATCCATTTGCCTCCCCTTCCCATATAACCGTCTCTGTCTCCCATAAAGACGCCGGATTTCCCGCTGATTATTATAAGGACAAACTGACACGCACCACACTCTCAGACTACCTTACCAGGAGATTTGAACAGCAGATAAACCAATATTCCTTTCGGGCGAAAGGCTCCGGAAAAAGTGGTCTGATTTCTGTGAGCCACTGCGGTCAGGAAGTAATTGCCCGCACGGCCTGTGAAATTACAGACCAGGGAATTCTTGCCCGTTTCTTTGTGGGCTTTCCCGCAAACGGCAGAACCATCAACGCGACGGAGCTTGAAAAAATTCTTTTTGATTTTCTCCCTTCAAGTGTAGAGCAGAGTTTCTTCTATAAAAATATAAACAGCGCACATTTACAAAGGTCCATTTTTCTTGCAGAAGACCAGGAATATATCCGCAAGACTTTAAAAGAACAGAAGCTTGCTGCTTTTGTGGCAGACGGCGCGATTCTTCCAAGAGAAAGCGGTGTTTCCCAGAAACCTATGAAAAATGCAGTCACTTTTTCCTCCCCGGAAAGTCTTCGGGTTACTTTAGAGCTTCCTCACAAAGGAAAAATAACAGGTATGGGCGTTCCCTGCGGTATCACCTTAATTGTAGGCGGCGGTTATCACGGAAAATCCACTCTTTTAAATGCACTGGAACTTGGTGTATATAACCACATTCCGGGAGACGGAAGAGAATATGTTATCACAGATGAAAGCGCCTTAAAACTCCGCTCAGAAGACGGTCGTTTCATTAAAGATACAGACATTTCCATGTTCATTAACGACCTCCAAAACAAAAAAGCCACCTGCTGCTTCTCCACGGAGGATCCCAGCGGCAGCACCTCTCAGGCTGCCGGTATTGTGGAAGGCATAGAATCCGGAAGCCATGTTTTCCTTCTGGATGAGGACACCTCTGCTACCAACTTTATGGTTCGGGATGAATTTATGCAGAAAGTGATCCGCCGGGAAAAAGAGCCCATTACTCCCTTCCTGGAGCGCGCCCGTAATCTCTATGAGAAAGGCGGTATTTCCACTGTTCTTGTTGCCGGAAGCTCAGGAGCATTCTTCCATATTGCAGACACAATTATCCAAATGGATAACTATTGTCCTGTAGATATTACTTCCTCCACAAAAGAACTATGTAAAAGCTATCCTCTTACAGAGTCTCACATCCCGCCTTTCCATATGCCGCAAAGCCATCGGGTTATGACAAAAGCTGCCCCTTCAAAAACAAAAAGCAGGAATTATTTTGGAAAAGAAATGGCCTCCATGCCAGAGCGCCTGAAAATTAAGGTTCATGGAAAAGACGGCTTCTCTCTTGGAAAACAGGAGATTGACCTTCGTTATATTGAGCAGATTGCAGATGGGGAACAGACAGCTTCTCTTGCTCTTCTTCTGAAATATGCCTGCGAACACTTAATTGACGGAAAACGTACACTTGGGGAAATCGTAGAATTTCTTAATCGTAAGCTGGAAGAAAAAGGATTTGACGCCTTCCGGGAAAACGGATATGTTTCCGGTGGGTATGCCATGCCGAGGATTCAGGAGATTTATTCCTGCTTTAACCGATATAGAAGGGTATAATTTTACCCAAACAAAAACTACCTCTTCTTCGGCGGTCCTGCCGTGAGAGGTAGTCTTGTTATTTACATATTTAGGGAAAGGAAAGAGTTATCTTAAAAGCTCTGTTCTTTTAAGATGTATATATCATATCAGGTAATTGTGAGGAAATTTTGTCTTAATTCTAATAAATTTATAAAAACAATTAAAAAGATATTATAGAATTATGATTTTCCTCTCTTAGTCGTGTCTCTCATCCTCATTATCGTAGCATTCGCAGAAACGGGCAGCAAATGCCGGCGGTTCATCTTTCACATAAAGATGGGATATGTCTCCAAAAGAACTGATACGGAATGAAGCAATTCCTCTTCTTCTCTCCTCTGTCACGACAGTGGTGACAGAAGTTGGAGCAGCACACATTCCATGCCATAAAACCATAGGAGATGCCCCAATCAGATGTGCTAAAAGTACACATTCCAGTCCAAAATGACAGAAAAATACAAGTGTATCCTGATTCGGTTTTTCCACCCTGTAAATATGATCTTCCCGTACATATCCATGTTTTGCAAGAAGCCTGTCAAACTCTCCTGTTACCTTTTCGTATTCTTCTTTAATATGCTCCGGAGTAAAACGCTCATTTTCAAACCAGTGATCATACTGATAAAAACGCGCGTCCTTTGTCCAGTCCTGTGGCAGCCAGTCCCATAATCCCTTCTTTCTGTCTGTTACATCGGGACGGTTAATGTAATACGTAAACTCTCGAAGCCAGTCGCATTCTTCTGCTGTCCTGCCCATCTTTTTTAAAGTAAGAGAAGCCGTATCCTTTGCTCTCCCAAGAGGGGAAACGTAAAAGTCCTTTATATCCAGCTTTGAAAGCCGTTCTGATAAATATTCCGCTTCTTTCCAGCCTTTTTCTGTGAGAGAATCTATGGAATAATCCGGGTCTCCATGTCTTACAATTAATAACTTCATTTCATTTCTCCTGCCTGCATAATATTATCCTTCAAGTATATATCCTTTGCCAGCACATTGTCAATCAGGATAAAATAAGCCTCCTGTAAAAATACAGGAGGCTTATTGCATTTGCCGTTATTATCCCTTTACACCGGAAGCCACAATGCTTTGCTTCAATTGTTTTGAGAAAAGAATGGAGAGAAGAATGACCGGTGTAATCGTTACTACCGCAAGTCCCATCAGAGCGTTCTGCTTTGTACTTACATTATTGGAAATATTATAAAGAGCAACATTTAAGGTCCATAAATTCTGATCCTCTGTTACCATCCATGCCCAGAAGAAGTCATTCCAGTTTCCAATAAACGTCTGAAGGGCAATCAGAGAGATAATCGGTTTTGACAGCGGCATACAGATTTTACTGTATAAGTATAAGTTAGAGGCTCCATCAAGAGAAGCCGCCTCAAAATAGCTTCCAGGAATCTGATCAAAAAATCCTTTGTACAAGTATACATAGAAACCATACGGATATAAAAACGGAAGCAAAAGAGCTGCGTAATTATTGTAGGCTCCCATTTCTCTGTACATAACCAGCTGCGGAAGCATAATACTCGCAAACGGCACCATCATGGCCCCCATAAAAAACATCAATACCACTTTTCCGGCTCTTGGGGTCAGAAGTCTGCTGATTACAAAGGCACAGACAGAGCAGAGAATCACCTGTGCAATCATGGCAAAACCGATAACGATCACACTGTTTCCCACAAACGTCATAAACCCGAATTTTGCAATCGTTTCATTCTTCGGATATATGTATCCCGGCATCTGAAGATAGTATTTAAAGCTCTCTACGTTCAGCCAGTTATTCCGTTTATCGCCTACAGAAACAAGCTTTCCTGTCAAAGGATATTTTTCATTGATCAGTTCTGTTACGGATTCTTTAAAGTAACTTCCAAGCCCTTCCGGACATTCCTTTGAAATTCCATTTAAATCAAACTCGTATCCAAGAGATTCACTTGCTCTTAAATATCTGTCACCATGCAAAATTACTTCTTTTTTAATTGCAGAACGGGTAAAGATTCCATAATCGCATTCCATCTGCAGTTTCATCTGATGGGCTCTTGAATGAAATACAGTTTTCCCATCCCTTGTACCATAAAACTGTACTTCCATAATGGACTGATCACCCATTTTATAGTTGATTCCAAACATGGCAAGCACACTGTCCTGCTGCATCAAATCTTTTAACTCTTCCTCACTTCCCTCTATATCTGAATAATCTGCCACAAGAGAGACACTGTTTGCAGAAGAAGGCAAAAGCTTTGGAGGAACTTCATATATTTCCGAATTATTTTTCATAGAGCCGGATACTGCAAATATAAAGGGATACAACATAAGTGCCGCAAACATAAGGGACAGCACAACTGCACATATCTTTAACGTCCGGTCAGATCCGCTCATCCGGATTTTATTTTTATTCTTCTTTTTTGACATAGCTGTTCTCCTATTCTCTTTCCGATTTTTCAAAGTGCATCTGCACCATAGTCAGCAGCGCTGTTACAATAAGAAGGATGATGGAAGCGGCAGAACCGCGGCCATAATTCAAATCCTCATTAAATGCCTGATCGGAACAAATGCCCTGTGTCGTGGACGAACCGCTTGGACCACCTGATGCATACATATATGGCGCATCCAGAAGCTGCATAGTTGTAATCACACACATAATCAGCTGGATAAATACCATAAATGAAATATTCGGAAGAATAATTTTTGTAATTTTAGAAAATCCTGTACATCCGTCAAGAGCTGCGGATTCCAGAATATCTCCTGAAATTCCCTGAATAGCAGACAGATACAGAAGAACGGTAAGACCGCCTCCAAGAACACCGGGGAAAATAATACAGAACTTTACAAGCTCAGGATCGCTTAACCATGCCTGAGGTTCCCCGCCGAAAAACTTCACAATCTGATTTGCAACACCATAATCCGGATGCCATATCCATCTCCATATAATTACATTTACAGAAGTAGGGATCAGCGCCGGAAGAATATATAACGTCGTCAGACCTTTTTGAAGTCGCTGCAGCTCATTTAAAAGAAGTGCCTGGATCAGCGGAATAAAAAAGCACATCGCAAGCTGCAAAAGAAGAAAAATCAAAGTATTCTTCCATGACTGCCAGTAAAAGTCCATCTGAAACATATCCTGATAATTTTTAAACCCTACAAATTTTCCCGGCGGATTAATAGGATCATACTTAAATAGTGATATGAAAAAGGCACTTACAATCGGGTAATATTTTAACCACAAGGTAAAAAAAATAGGCGGTGCAAGAATACACCAGGGAGCTACTTTTCTTCTGAAGGTGTAGCTTGACATCCCATGTTTTTTCTTTTCTTTTTTATTCATTTTTATCTGATACCTCCTGCCCTCGATTCTATACCTACAGTATAATAGAAAATTGCCTTCTGAAAAATCAACAGGTTACACTTTTTATGTGTCTTTATTTAACCTTTGCATTTTCTTTTGAAAAAGAGATAAAAAAGTAGACATTTTTTGCACAAAACGTTAATTTCCTGTAATTTCTTTATATAAAATTCTCTGTTATAATAAACACACAAAACGAGTTCGAGATGAACCAAAGGAGGATGTAGCATGAAAAAAAGAAGTTTAGCTATCTTATTAAGCCTCAGTATGGCAGCTGTTTCCATGATGGGTGCAGCCCCAACTGTATTTGCTGAAGAAAAAGCAGAAGAAAAAGAGCCCGTAGAGCTGACCCTGTGGGTGACAAGCCGTGACGAAGACGACTTTGAAGCAGAAATGGACGCAAAATTTGAGGAAGAACATCCGTGGATTACTTTAAATAAAATCGTAAAAGAAGGCGATCCGGGAAACGAATTTTACCAGGCAGTTGCTGCCGGCAATGCTCCTGATCTTGTAAACTGTTCCTTCACTATGATGGATACTTATATGAAATCCGGAATTCTTGAACCATTAAATGCTTACACAGACAACTGGGATGAATGGGGCAATTTTACAAAAGAATATGTAGATATGTTTACACTTGACGGAAATGTTTACGGAGTTCCTTACACAGTAGCGCCTATGCTCTTTGGCTATAATAAAGCCCTTTTTGAAGAAGCAGGAATTGAAAAACTTCCGGAAACATGGGATGAAGCTCTGGAGGCAGCAAAAAAAATCAATGACCCAGACAATCAGATTGCAGGATATGCAACACTGGCAGCTGAATGGACAGAATGGTTCTTCCAGTATTATGTATGGCAGGCTGGCGGAGACCTTACAAAACAGAACGAAGACGGAACAGCAGAACTGACCTTTACAGATCCTGCAGTTATGGAAGCAGCAAAATATTATCAGCAGCTTCGCAAGGATGACGTTTTACAGAGCGATCTCACTCTCAAATTTACAGACCTTGTCACAAACTTTGGTCTTGGCAAAATCGGTATGATGCCATTTGCAGCAGACTGGGTAAAAGATGCCGTATCTCAGGGTATGGATCCAGACGACCTTGGCCTTATGCTTCCTCCGGCAGGACCTTCCGGTGAAAGAACAACCGCTATTGCAGGTACTACTTACGTAATCAATGCAAAAGCAGATCAGGCAAAGAAAGATGCAGCATGGGAATATATTGCACACAAAGCAGGTGCTGAATACCAGAAAGCTTACTACGAAAATCTTGCAACAAAAGGTGCTCCAAACCCGATGATTATTCCAAGAGACGATATGACAATTACTGATTTCTATGAATTCCCTGAGGAATATTCCGATGTTCTTGAACAGGCTAAGACAATTGGCCGTCTTGAATTCTACGGCAAAGCAGATTTCGGTACTTATGTAGACAGAGCTGTACAGAAGATTCTTGTTGATCCGAATGCAGATCCGGAAAAAGAATTTGCAGATGCACAGAAACAGTGTGAAGATGAAGTTCTGGAATCTTTCAACGAAACAGCTAAAAAATAATTCACACAAATATATTATTTTTTCGGGAGCAGATATATAATGTATCTGCTCCCTTTTATTTTTAACAACTTTACAGGAGGATATTTTTATGAGTAAAAAAATGACTATCGCCATTCTTGGTCTGGGAAGCCGCGGTCTTCAGGTATATGGAGATATTATCAGAAAATATGATTCTATTATGGAAGTAACTGCCGTTGCCGATTTGCTTCCCGACAGACTTGCAAACGCAAAAAATTTTTTTGGTCTGAAAGATGATGCATGCTTCTCAAGCGCAGAAGAGCTTTTGTCCAGAGAACGTCTGGCAGATGCTGTTTTTATCTGCACGCAAGACAGAGATCATGTTCCTCAGGCAAAGGCAGCGCTGAAAAAAGGTTATCATATTCTTCTTGAAAAGCCGGTTTCCAATTCTGCCGAAGAATCTCTTGAACTTTTAGAAGAAGCGAAAAAATACGACCGAAAAATTTGTGTATGCCATGTTCTTAGATATACCCCTTTTTATTCCACTTTAAAAAAAACTCTCGCTCGCGGAGATATCGGACGAATTATAAATATACAGGCCCGGGAGGATGTGGGCTTTTTCCATCAGGCCCATTCATTCGTAAGGGGTAACTGGAGAAACAGTGACACAACCAGTCCTATGATTCTTGCAAAATGCTGCCATGATATGGATCTTCTTGTGTGGCTTTCCGGTTCTTCCTGTAAACAAGTCTCTTCTTTTGGAAATCTTACATGGTTTAAAGAAGAAAATGCTCCAAAAGGAGCTGCCAGACGCTGTCTCGATGGCTGTCCTGCAAAAGAGCACTGCCCTTATGATGCAGAGAAAATTTATATTTCCAACCCTGATACCGGTGTAAGACATGAAAATGGATGGCCCGCTAATACTTTTGCAGTCCCTCCTACCGAAGAAAATGTCAGAAAAGCTCTGGAAACAGGCCCTTATGGACGTTGTGTGTATTACTGCGATAACAATGTTGTCGATCACCAGGTTGTAAATCTTCAGATGGAAAATGACATAACCATAACTTTTTCCATGTGTGCATTCAGCGCAAAATGCAGCCGTACAATTAAAATTATGGGAACTTTAGGTGAAATTGAAGGAAATATCGACGAAAATAAAATTTATTATACTCCCTTCGGTCAGGAAACACAGATCATTGACCTTACTTCATTTACAGATGATTTCAGTGGTCACGGAGGCGGTGATATTCGCATGGTAAAACAATTTGCAGACTATGTAATGACCGGGAAAAAGACAGATTCTATCACAGACCTTGATATTTCCCTAGAAAGCCATTTCATTGCTCTTGCAGCAGAGGAATCCCGAAAATTGCAGGGAAAACCCATCTCCATTCACGAATTTATGTTATAATAAATATATTAAAAGCAGCAGAAAGGAATGCATTCTATGAAAAAACAGCGGAAAGATTCACTTCATAAAAGCACTAAGATTCAGACATTTTTACGGAAAACCAGCATTTTCCGAAGACTTATCATATCCTTTCTGCTGCTTATTGCGCTGTCCTCAGCCTTTATTACTTTTTTCTTCCTCTTCCGCTATTCTAACCTTCTGGAAGAGAAAATTGAACACACCGTTTCTCTTATGGTACAAAATGCAGCTTTAAAAACCCAGGATGTTATGCAGGAATATGAAGAGCTCACGGTTTCCTTCTATGGAGATTCCCATTTGATACGGGCGCTTCAGGAAAATGCCTCACTGAAAGAAACTCCTGATTCTTCTCTGTATCAGGCGAATAAGACATATATTGAAAAAAGACTGTACCACGCATCTTCTGAGAAACGCAATATTCTGAATATGCAGCTTGTCACACCATACTGCCAGTATTATATGATGGAAGAAAATGGCTATCGAAGAGGCGGATGTATCCGCAATCTGGATGAATTTTATAAATCGGACTTTTATCTTCTTCCTCAAAAACAAAGAGGCTATCCTACCTGGATTGAAACAGATGAACAAAGCCGTACTTTTTATCAGAGTGAACAAAATGTGTATGGTTTTGGAAATCTGATTACCTTATGCGTAGGTATCTACACACCAGTAGACCGTGAATTTCTCGGAGTACTGATTGTAAATATCAACCTGGAAGCCTTTTCTGAAATTTGGGACGGCTCTGCTGCCTCAAAAGAAGGAAATGCTTTTTTATCCGGAAGAGATGGGCTTTTAATGTCCTATTCCCCGAATATGCTGGCACCTTCCTTTCCAAAATCAAACGATAAATACGAACAGATGCTGGAAAATGAAAAAGGGATTATAGAAAGCAGTGCAGATGATCAGATTATTCTGACTGCCTACCAGAGAATCCCTTCCACCAATCTCCTCACCACTTACATGGTAAACAAAGATCTCGCTTTTGAAAGTATCTATCAGCTTCGCAATTTCTGCCTTCTGATTCTTGCTTTCGTAGTTGCCGCCAGTGTATTAATTGCGTATTTTGTTACAAAAAGCATTTCTCAGCCTGTGGATCAGCTGATTTCTGTTATGAAAAAGGCTGGAAACGGCGAGTGGAATTCCCGCTATCCTAATAGCGGAAATGATGAGATTACCATTCTGGGAGACTGTTTTAATGAAATGGCTGAAAAAACAGGTCAGCTTATTGAACAGGTATATCTTTCTGAAATACGAAGGCAGCAAATCTCGCTCAGCTTAAAAAACGCGCAGCTTGATGCACTCCTGATGCAGATTAATCCTCATTTCCTCTACAATACACTTGATATTATCCGGTGGGAAGCAATGTATGAGGCAAATGGAGAAAGCAGAGTCACCCACATGATCGAAGCCTTCAGCCGTCTCTGCCGCATGGGAATCCATGCCGGAAGCAACACCATTACTCTTTCTGAAGGAATCCGCCACGGAGAAACTTATCTGGAAGTTATTAATTTCCGCCATCAATATAAAATAGAACTGGAAAAAGATTTCTCTATAGACACTGAAAAAGTTTATGTTCCTCCATTTATGCTGCAGCCGCTTTTTGAAAATGCTGTAACACACGCTTTCGGCGATGCGAGCAAAGGCTGCCGGATTATCCTGAAAGGCAAAATAGACAGGGATACTCTCTTTCTTATTGTTGCAGATAACGGAAAAGGAATTTCTTCGGAAGAATGCGAAAAATTAAATGCCCGCATGATGGATTCCGACGCTTTCCGGAACAGCTCCGAAAGCATCGGCATGGTAAATGTAAATCAGAGAATCCGGCTGTTTTATGGTTCAGAATACGGAATCCATGTAAAAAGCCAACAGGATAGAGGTACAGAAATCACAATCACTCTGCCTGTAAGAACAATATCAGAAGACATGAAAATGGAAGTGGAGGATGAAAAAAATGGCTTATCAGGTATTAATCATAGATGATGAGGAAATTGTGTGCCGGGGGATGGCGCAATTTGTAAAATGGAAGGAACACGGCTTCTCCGTTGCCGGCACTGTATATCTCGCAAAAGAAGGTCTGAAATTTCTGGAAAACAACCATATCGATGTTATTTTTCTTGATATAAGAATGCCTGAGATGACCGGTCTGGAAATGCTGAAAATCATTTCTGTAAAATACCCTTCTGTAAAAACAGTAATTTTAAGCGGTTTCAGTGAATTTTCTTATGCCAAAGAAGCCATTCGATACGGTGCATATGATTACTTAAATAAACCCGTAAATTTACAGGAAATTGAAGGACTTCTCGATCGTCTGGCTCTTGAATTTAAAAAAGAAGAACAGGAAAATAACGTACGGAAAAATCGACTGGAAGGACTTCTCCTCTCCATCGCAAAAGGCCATTCCCACATTCGTGAAGAACAATATCAGCTTCCGCCTCTCGGAGACTGGTACGGACTTTCTATGGAAATGATGCCGCGCGGACTTTCTGAGGAAACCATTTCGCAATATAAAAAAGATCTGAAACGTGAAATACGCCTTGTCATTCCTGACGCTGTTATTTTAGACAACCAGATTTACGGTATGTTTGCTTTAATTCCGTATAACAGTCCTACAGAGGCCTCCAGTTTCACCAGCATTTTAGAACAGGCCGGAGAACGAAACGGCGGATGGTTTTTTGGCGGCAGCAAATATAAAAACGGCTACTCTGATCTTCCCGACGCTTATGAAGAGGCGGAACAGGCACTCCGATATAATAAAGCAAGAGAAGGAAGCGGCATTATATGGTACAAAAATATAGAAATGCTCTTCCCAAAAGAAGTACCGGAAATGTCAGATGTGGCAAATGCTCTGGTATCTATACTCACAAATCCAGAGGAACGGGATCAAGCTGTTACATATATGGATTCTGTTTTGAACTCTCTGAATGATAAACGTTTAAGCGTACTTCAGATTCAGGCAGCCTGCATTGGAGGACTTATTGAATTAAACGGAAATCTGCAGAATCTTAAATTAAAATCAATCAATCTTCGCCAGAGTTTGAATTCTATCCTTGAAAACATTCTTCTGTGTCACGATTTCCCGAGTACAAAAAGCTGTATTCTTGATTATGTACAGAAACTTTCCAATAAACTTAATGAAGCAGATGAACAGCAGCTGGCAAAAGGAATCATCCATGATATACAGATTTTTATTCGAAATCATTATCAGGAACCTATCTCTCTTGCCTCCCTTGCAGAGCAGTTTTATCTTCACCCGAATTATTTAAGCCGCCTCTTCAAAGAAAAAACAGGAAAAAATTTCATTGATTACATTACAGAAATTCGAATGGATAAAGTAAAACAAATGCTTGAAGATCCAAGCGGAAAAATCAGTGACATCAGTCAGGCTGTGGGTTATGAAAATCCCAGGTACTTCAGTAAAGTTTTCAAGCAGACAACAGGCTTTACCCCAAGAGAATACAGAGAACACATCCTTTCCTTAAAAGGAAATCATTAAATACAAACTCAGCCCATTGCGGCAGAACGGAGCATTTTATGAATTCACAATTTTATGGTGTCATTACAGCCCGAGAAGAATTTCTTTATCCTGACAGCGTACTGTCACCTCTTCCAGACTCTCTTTTTATTCCCTCTCCATTAAATGGAATGCCGGGAATTCAGCTTCTTCTTCAGACAAAGGGAAACACCGTTTCCATCGAACTGGACTCTTTTTCGTCCGAAGAATCCGAAACCTGTAATTCACCATTTCTTCCGGAGTTTTTTCAAATGCAGGCTATTCCTGTAGAATATAATACGGGAGACGGAGTAAGTCAGGGCGGTTCCATGGTTCTGGAAAATCCGCCTTCCGAAAAACCGGGCTACGCAAGCCGTCTGGCACCCTTTTTTGTATATGACTGCCTTATTCCCAATGAAAATAACATTTTTTCTGTAACAGAAGAAAGAGCAGCCATATACATTTGTTTAAAACCCGTTTCTTCTATCACTCCCGGAATTTATAGTTTTTCCTTAAAGGCACATATGGACGAAGGTGTATATACCTGCCGTATTTCTATTCATATTTATGATGTTTCCATACCTGAGGATACCTTTCCTGTAACAAACTGGTTTTCTCTGGAAGCAATCCGCCGTTTTCATAATGTGGATTCCGGCACCGAAAAATTTCTTTCTGTTGTTAAACAATATGCGCAGTCCATGAGACGCATTCATCAGAATATCTTTTTCATAGAACTTGATGAAACATGCGTAATTTCCAGAAATCCTTATGCATTTGATTTTGAATATCTCACTCCTGTAATCTCCTGTTTTTTTGAAGCAGGTATGAAAAAAATGGAACTGGGCACGCTCTTAAGCAGGGGCTTCCTCCCAAACGGAAAACCCGATATGTATACAGATAAATTCACCTGCTCTATGGCCAGAGAAATCCCTTTCGATACACTGGAAGGATATACCATTACAGTCACCTACATAAAAAGTCTGGCAGATTATTTAAAAAAGCACGGTTGGGAGGACAACATCCTGTTTCATATTCACGATGAACCGGATATCCACTATAAAGATCAGGAAACACTGCATGCGCGAAAACGTCAGTATTATCTCGCAGCAAGTATTCTTCGAAAATATCTTCCCGGAGTTCAAATTATTGAAGCAGTAGATTCCGCTGAATTTCGCGGAGGAATTGACATATGGGTGCCAGGCACCGCCGGATACGAAAAGCGCAAAAATGAATTTGATACTTTAATTTCTCTTGGCGAAACTGTATGGAATTATGTGTGCTGCGGACCGGAAGGCTATTGGCTGAACCGATTCCTTGATTATGATTTAATTAAAAACCGACTGCTTTTCTGGGGTTTTGCCAGAAACAGAATCAGCGGCTATCTTCACTGGGGCTTTAATCAATTTCCGGAAGACATGAACCCTTACAAAGGCACAAGCTGCCCTAATCATACTGGAATCGGAACAAACTTCCCCTGTGGTGACTCTTTTCTCATTTATCCCGGAAAAGATGGTCCCAATCTCGGAATGCGTATGGAGGCTCAGCGCCGTGGTGCTGAAGATGCCGCTTTATGGCAGCTCCTTCGCAAAAAAGATGAATCATTACACGACCAGCTTTTAGATGAAGTATTTACAAATAATTATACATATGACAGCAGCCCGGAAAAACTGGAAACTATTTACGAAAAACTTCTGCAAAATCTGGAATGATTTTTTAATGTAAAAAGACTTTTACTGCACATTCTTCCTGTGCAAAAAAGAGAAATGCAGAATGCTATAAGTTCTGCATTTCTCTTTTACTATCCATTTTCTTTCTTATATACTCACATCCGCTTCTCCAAATATCGAAACACAGCTATCCCAATAATATACTGAAAGATGAAAAGTCCAAACAACATGGCGATAATCCAGGCTTTTGCTTGAAATACCGCAAGAATAAAAGAAAGCCCCAGAAGAACAAACGTCATAATCTGATATGCAATCTGTCCTGATTTTGCCCTGATATACTGTTTTCTCTCATCAATCATATTAATATGCGCTTCTTCTTTTCTGGCATTATATTCCTCCTGTCTGGACGGTCTGCTCCAATAAAAAATCCTTCCAAGACCTGCCGCACAAGAAAATATAAGACCAAATCCTATGGAACACAAAAGAGTGGAGTTATAGTCTACTTTTACAAAAAATCCCGCAGAAATAAAGATGACACCCAATAAAATACAGATTAAAAATGACTTTATCTTTTTCATTTCTCTTCCTCCTCATAAATAAAAATTTCCTCAATATTCATCTTAAAATACCGGGCAATTCGAAATGCCAGCAATATGGACGGATTATAACGTCCATTCTCCAATGAGCCAATGGTCTGTCTTGATACTTTTAAAACAGATGCCAGTTCTTCCTGCTTAATGCCACGCTCTTTACGAAGTTCTTCCAGCCGGTTTTTCATAATCTTCTCCTTCTGTTTACGGAAAGCAAACTTTCCTTTTGTAACCTTAATATATAACTTTCCAAGAAAAATATCAAGTAAACTTTCCATCGCATCTGACAGTTCTTAATACCAGTACTGGTGCTCTCCCTAAAGCATCTGGTTGCATCCTCGCGGAGTGTTTATTATTTACCAGGACAATAGTGCATTCTGTACTATTGTCCTGGTAAATAACAAAATGCCAGAAATCCGTAAAAATCATTGCTTGATTTCCTCCGGTATTTCTGGCATTTTTTACTATTCATTTACTTCAACTTCTTTAAACAGACCGTCTTCTGACATTTCCATCCAATCCAGACAAGTTTCCCTGAACGCCCCTCTGTCCCAGCCGGATACACCTTCTGGAAGGGAATGAGAAAATCGGTGATACGCAATCAGATATTTCCCGGTTACAGGGTCTTTTATCATACTATGATGTCCTGTTCCAAGAATATCTTTTTCCACATTCTTTTGTAAAATCGTTCCGATAACTTTTACAGGACCCAAGGGAGAATCAGAAATACCATAATTCACATGATAATCTTCACTTCTTGTATCATCACAAGACCAGGTAAAATGGTATCTGCCCTGCTCATAAACTGCCATAAAAGCTTCCCTGCAGTCTGCCTTGCCCTCATAGATAATATTCTTCATCGTTCCCGGAATCATAGTGCACATATCATCTTCCAGCTCTACCACTGCCGGAGTTTCAGAATTTCCAAAGTAAAGATAATTCCTGCCGTCATGATCTACAAAAATACTTGGATCGATTACCTGATCAATCACAATTCCCTTTTCCAGCTTTTCCATTGATAGAAACGGTTCCTCCACAGAAAGATTCTCAAATGGGCCATACGGATGATTTGATACTGCAAGCCCTATACTCTTTTCTGCACAATAATAAAGATAATATTTCCCATTTTTGCATCCTACTGTAGGAGCCCAGGCAAAATCTTTCGCCCATTTTGAATTCCAAGTTATATTAAAAATCTCTCCATGATCTGTCCAGTCCTTTAAGTTTTCTGAGGAAAAACACTTAAAAGAAGTCCCATGCCATTTATTTCCATCTGTAGTAGGATAAATATAATAACGCCCCTCAAAATAACGGATATCCGGGTCTGCATAATATCCCTGAATAATCGGATTACTCATTTTTTCCCTCCTCAATTTTTATATATTTTTTACTCTAAATTTCCACCTCATAAATGCCACCCTTCCAGACTGCCCTTTTTTCACCATATACAAACTCAGCAACAGCAGCTCCAGGCAGTTCTGCGTGGAATATAATCTTCCTGCCAGACTTTTCTTCAGATTTCTCCACTTTTTTCCATCCCAAACGAATTGTTCCCCACACAGTTGTATAGCTCATTTCTGCATGCTCCATATCTCCCGGAATATATGGATTAATTTCCAGATGCACACCGCCGTCTTTTCCCGGCGTCACCTTTCGCAACCCACAGATTCCCTTAAAGAACCATGGTCCTAATGAGCAAAGTGCAGGATGATTGTGTGAATTCATTTCGTTATGTACCAGATACTGCCATCTCTCCCATATGGTAGTTGCTCCCTTAGACAGCATAAATTTCAAAGATGGATAATCTTCCCTGCTGAAAAACTCATAAATAATATCGTCTCTTCCTATATCCGACAGACACTGATTTAAAATTCCAGAAGTAAGGATTCCTGTAGGATACTGCACCGAACCTCTTGATTCTGCCACTTGAAAAAGCATCTCCCTAATTACTTTTTCACGGAATTTTTCCGGTACAATATGAAACTCCAGTGCCATGGCACTTGGCGCAACAGCCAACGTATCACACGTTCCATAATAACCCGTTCCAAGGGGATTATCCATACATTTTCCATAGTACTCACGATTAATTGCTTCCTTTAGAGCAGCCAGCCTGGTTTCATATAATTCCTTTCCCTGCGCATCTTCCATCACATCAGCAAATAAAACAAGGGCTTCATAGAAATCTGCCAGAAAAGAATTGGCAATCATCAGATTATTCGCAAATTCCAGTGCCAGCCAGTCATTATAAAAATCATACGCCAAAAGACCATTTACCAATATGGAATGAAGATATGCTTCATATTTCTGAAGAGCAGGGTAATTCTCTTTTACCAGTTCCTTATCTCCCGTATATAAATAAGCATTTCGCAGTGTCATATGATAACCGACTTTCCAGATGAATGTATCTCTTGGCCAGCCTGGTGCACCAGCCAGCGGCATGGAGCCATCTTTTTCCTGGGTATCCCGAATATCTCGAAACCACTTGCGGTAAAAATTAGTCAAATCGAAATGCAGCATTCCAAATTCAGATGCCATTCCTGCATCAGCCATCCAGCCCTGCCGCTCATCTCTCTGACAGCAATCTGTAGGAACAGAATGCATATTGCTTCGCATTGTCCATACCATCGCTTTAAAAATCCTGTTAAACGCATCATCAGAACAGGAAAATCCGGATATTTCCTGATTATCTGTGTGTACCACTCTTCCAATAATCTGTTCTTCTTTCAGCTCGCCTGTGAATCCTGTAACTTCTGCGTAACGAAATCCATGATAAGTAAATCTTGGTTCATAGTATTCTTCTCCACCTTTACATATGTAAACATCTGTTGCCTTCGCAAAACGCAGATTTTCCACATTCAATGAACCATCTGGATAAATCACTTCTCCATGGCGTAATTTAATCAAAGTTCCCTCTTTTTCTTCTATTGAAAGGCGTACCCAGCCGGTAAAATTCTGTCCGAAATCTACCATCCAGCTTTCTCCCTGTTTCCAGATTTTCTGAGGTTTCAGTTCCTCCACCACACGAATTGCCGGAGTATAGGAATAAACAAGCTTTCCTAAAGGCTCTTTTGCCAGTACTGCATTTTTCCATTCTTTAGAATTAAATCCCGGTGCATTCCACCCTGCCTGTTCTTTTCTCGCATCATAATACTCTCCGTCAAATACACTGGATATTTCTATAGGAGACATACTTGTCTGCCAGGTATCATCTGTTCCTAAAATCTCGCTCCTGCCATCCTTAAAAGTCAGATGAAGCTCTGCAAGTCCTACGCATCGCCCACGGTAAAATGCTTCACTGTAGACATCTTTTGCACGTAATTTCTCATCCAGAGGCCAATGTCCGCCAACCCATAATCCCATCACATTTTCGCCATTCTTCAATTGTGTGGTTACATCTGCGGCAGTATATTCTACTGTTTTTTCATACACTGTATAGGAGGGAAAAAGCTCTCTGTCTGTGATTTTCTCTCCGTTTATATAGCTTTGTACATATCCAAGACCTGTAAAATAAAGAACCGCTTTCTGAGGAATTTCATCCAGCAGAAAATCTTTTCTGAACAATGTTCCTCCAGTAATATATTGAGCTTTGAAATAATCCGGATTGCTGATTCCAGTAGAAAAAACAGCTTGTTCTTCCCCAATTTCCCCATCTTCCAGAGTCCAATTTAACTTCCACTGATACTCTGTATTTTCCTTCAGTGATTCTGACAGAATACACTTTCTTTCCATTCCCGCTACAATACCGCTGTCAAAAACAGTCTTATCCTTCTGCAAAACCTGAACGCGCCAATCGCGCTGTGCTTCCAGCTCCTCATCCATTCTCCAGGACAATTCCGGCTGTAATTTATCAATTCCCACAGGATTTACCAAACCCTCACAATACAGTTTTCTTGCCATATCCTTCTCCTTATTTTAGACTTTTTCTGTACTCTCTGGGTGCCATTCCGAAATATTTACTGAACACCCGACTGAAATAACTGGTTTCTTCAAATCCTACCCGTCTTGCTATATCGTCAATTTTTTCATTTGAATTCATTAGAAGCATTTCTGCAGCTTCCATTCTTACCTTCAGAATATAGTCGCTGTAATTAACCCCAAATTGCTTTTTAAACAGACGACTAATCTGATATTTACTGATAAAAAAACGCTTAGATAATGTAATCAGTGAAATGTCTTTTTCGTAATTTGTATCAATATAGTGACGAATTTTACGAACTACATCTTCATCCATTTGGACATCTTTTGGAGGCAGATTCAAACGCATACTTAATATCAGTCTCAAAAACATATTTTTAACTGCAGCACTATCTACAGAATGCAGAGATTCTGAAACCGTACTGCTTCGTAATCTTTTTAATGTTTCCACAAAATCACTATTTAGCTGAATCAGAAATCCATAACAAAAATCCTGTACATAATCTGGATGAACCTTTCCTCTTCTGAAAATAAAAAACAATTTTTCCACGGCTTGTTTCATTTCCTGTACATCACCTGTTTCAAAACTTTTTTTCAATTGTTCAGCCAACTTTCCGGCTTCTGTTCCCTGATAACGTGTGAGACAGTCTTTTTCATAATAATAAGTCCCAGGAGTATAAAATCCCTGACGCAGTGCTTCCATGCTTTCCGTAAAAGCCTGCAAAAATTCTGTCTTTCCTATATGATAATATCCAAATCCAATTCTCATATCTGGATTTTGCCCTTTTTGCAAAGCATAAAAGTTTTCCCATTCTTTTTGATTTTCAGCTTCATAAACCCGGATTTCCATATCTTCCGTTTCTACACTACAAAAAATTTTTATATTTTCATGTACAAATTCCGGCACATTTCCACTCTCAAAACAAACAATTCCATATCCCTGTTTTTCCAGTTCCTCCGGGATAAATTCTGTACCGTCTGCTGTTTTTTTTATATATTTCTGAAAAGTTTTATCCAGACCTTTCTGCTGAATTTCTAAAATTTCCCTGGTACTTTGCTCCAGCGATTTCTTTACTTCTCTAATATCAATGGGCTTTAAAAGATAATCTCTCACGCCAAACTGCATACATTTTTTTGCATATTCAAATTCATCGTATGCACTTAGTATCATGACCCTGTGCTCAAAAGAAAAATCATGAATCTCTTTAAGCAGACTTAATCCATCCATAACCGGCATACGAATATCAAGAAGCATAAGCTCTGGCCATTCTTTTTTTATGATTTCCAGAGCTTCCTGCCCATTTCCGGCATGAAATACCCGTGTAATTCCAAGTTCTTCATAATGCAGCATGCGATCAAAAAACATATGCACTGAATTCTGATCGTCCGTGATCAGAAGTTTCATATTATCCATTCACCTTCCTTTTTCCTATTTTTATTCATTCTCATTTCTGTGTGAGCAATGGAATTTTAATTTCAAACTTCGTTCCGCAGCCTTCTTTACTTTCGATATGAACACCATATTTATCCCCATATTTCAAGCGAATTCTCTGATGTATATTCCTAATTCCGATTCTCTGATTATCAATTTCAGATATATTCAAATCCGCCATCAACATATCCAGTTGCTCTTTATCCATTCCTGCCCCATTGTCTTCTACACAAAATAAAAAACCAGCCTCCCTTTTTTTTACCGATAATTTTATCACAGCTCCGTGAGGGTTCTCTCCGAAAGCGTGCATAATACAATTTTCTACAATGGGCTGGAGCAGCATTTTAGGCATATAATAATTTTCGATTTCTTCTGTTATTTCATATTCTGCCCGCAGTGCGCCCTCATATTTTCTTGTAAAAAGTTCCAGATAACTTTTAATATACTGAAATTCCATGCTGATAGGTACTGTTTCCTCATAATGATAGAGACTATAACGCAGCATCTTGCTCAAATCTACTATAATATCATTTGATTCTTCCACATTTCCGTATACAATTTCTGTCTGTAGCTGCTGCAAAGTATTCATAAGAAAATGAGGATTAATCTGAGACTGAAGAGAATACAGCCGGAATTTATTAATTAAAATCTGGGATTTATAATCCTTATCAATCAGGGAATCCACTCTCTCCAGAAGTCCGTTAAAGCGACCTGCAATCTGATTCAGCTCTTTATAATAATATCCTTCTGTCTCCAAAGTCAGTTTATGAGAATTTACATTCTGAATGTTGTCCATCAATTTCTGAATCGGTCTTTTAATAGAATCACTAACTTTAAATGTAATCAGAAGATTAAGCGTAAGACTGCAGAAAATAATAAGTACAAGAAGCCAAATCATAGAGCGGGTATGCTTAAAAATCTCTGACTGCGGAATATAAGATACCAGCTTCAATCCCATTGAAGTTGTCTGGAAACTCACAAAATACTCTTTTCCATCAATCTCCGTCCAAAATCTCCCTTTTTTCTCGTTTTTCATGATTTCATGTTCTTCTTCTGGTATATCCAGTACACTTCCAGTTCCGGAATTGTCACTTCTGCTCATGATAATTCCATCCTCATTTAGTATGGCAACCTTTCCATTTTCTTCATAGTTGCTTGCACATAAAATCTCTGCTAACTGAGGTAAATCAAAATTATAAATCAAAGCTCCAATTACATTTCCCTTTGAATTTTCAAGAGCAAAAGAAATAGAAAAAGTCTTGTTTTTAGCGGTACTTGCCCATTTATAACTGTAAAAATCCTGGTCATGCAGCCCCAAAATCCGGACATATATATTTCCTGTTGTATCCTTCGCTTTCTGATACCAATCCTGAGAACAATAATCATAATTTGCCACAAGACCATCTTTTCCACCTGCAGTAAAATAATACCCATTATCTGAAATCACAAAAATATCCTGTACTACAGAATTAAAAATATCCGTCTTTTTCAGTATATTATTTAACTCTCTGTCAACATCCAGTTTATCCTGAATAGACATATCAGATTTGCTGAACTTATTCCATAAATCGCGGTGACTGGAAAAGCTGACCATCTGAGCCGCAATATCATTAAATGTTTTATCCAGAGTATAGACAGCCTGTTCTGTAATCATTTCGCTGCTGTTTTCTACCTTATCGATGAGAATCTTTGTAGAAATTCCTAGCATACAGATTCCAAATATTAAAAGCAGTAATGTATTACAAATCAGATAATAGTTTTGTACAGCTCCCATAAGGGATACATTTTTTTTCTTTCTCTTAAACATTTTCATCACCGCTGTTAGTATATCACAATTTAACCTTT
>ENA-ORSX01000865-ORSX01000865.1-human-gut-metagenome-genome-assembly--contig:-NODE-865-length-26226-cov-24.759046_pt1 | contig 26226 bp, 20 predicted proteins | sample MGYA00241904_ERZ509172 | MGnify/ENA primary metagenome ERZ509172 (study PRJEB26280, sample SAMEA2338795) | human gut metagenome | biome: human gut; feature: human-associated habitat; material: faeces...
TGTTAGTGACAAGGTAAAGGATGTGTATTCCAATGTTAGTGACAACACATACAGAGACGGTCTGCTTGATGTTTCGGAAAGAGAAATAAATAGAGCGAGGGTTTAGGCGGTGTGTTTTTGATGAAAAAGGGAAGAATTTCTTAGGAGAAACTTGTTTGTGATGATGAATAAGAAATTATTATGCAATATTACCAAAAAAGCAATTTAAAAATTAAGCAAAAAGGCAAAAAAATTGTACTTTTTATTAATAACTAGTAAAAATAGACAAAAATTGTTATGATATAGAAAGGTGTGGGGAAAGTTTTGAAAAAGGAGTAAGGAAAAGTATGAAAAAGAAAAAAGTGATCAGTGCGCTTTTGGCGGCCGTTCTGATTTCCAATTCCGGCTTAGTGGGAATTGGACCTGTCACTGCGGCGGGGCCGGTAAATCTTGCGCGCGGGAAAACGGTAGCAGTAAGTAGTGAGGAAAGTGAGAATCCAAAAGCCAATGCGGTGGACGGAGATCACAGCACACGTTGGGCAACACCTCAAAATAAAGGTGTGGATGAGTATATCGAAATAAACTTGGGCGAAGAAAAATCGGTTCAAGAGATTCGGATTTATTTTGAACGAACAGATGATAAACAGAATATTCTGAAATATCAAGTGGAACTGGAAGAAAATGGCGCTTATAATGTGGTTTATACAAAGAATGGGAAGGCTAAGCAGGAAGAATTTATTCAGTTAGATACAGTTCACAAAGCAACAAAAGTGAAAGTGAAGATTTTGGCTGTAGAACAAACGGGTTGGGTAAATGTCGGCATCAATGAGATAGAGGTTTACAGTGAAAAGATTGAGAATGCCGATGCAACTGAAAATAAGAATCATATGCTGAATGCTACAATGACTGCATCCAGTTCGGAAACGAATCAGCTGACACCGGATAAGGTAAAAGATGGCAATACAGATCGGGCAAGCAGATGGTCGAGTGGTTATGAGAATCCGACAACAAACATCTGGTTAAACGCAGCATTTGCTAAATTGACCTCTGTCAAAGAAATCCAGATTCAATTGTTGGATCGAGATGTTGCACCAATGCCTTCTAATGTGAAGAGTTTTGACATCAAATATAAAGATAAAAATGGTGAAGAAAAATTACTGCAGACATATACAAATACTGCATCCGGAGAAGGTTATAAGAAGGATCTTGTTATCCGGTTGGATCAGCCGATTGAGGCAAAATCTTTGAAACTTTGTAATTTTGTAACAAACGAATGTGAGTATAATAATGTTGGTATTATCGAGATGCGAGTGTTCTCTAACGATCAGGTTGCAGCCGGAGCATCATTAGAAGATGTTGTTGCTCAGATTACAGGCGGGGAAATCACAGCAGATGCAGCAGCCTTTACGCTGCCGACAGTTCCGGAAGGTTTTCAGATTGAGAGCAATGGCGCAGACTTTGAGCAGTTAGTTGGGGATGCAAAGGAAGACGGGACAATTCCGGTAATTCATCCGTTGACGGATAAAACAGTCAAGGTTTCCTTTAATGTAACAGAGGAGAAAACCGGAAAAACAAAAAATACCGGAGATTTGGATTTTGTAGTAAAAGGCCGTCAGACACAGGCGGATGGAAAAAATGCAAAGCCGGTTGTAATCCCGGAGATTCAGGAGTGGTATTCTGATTCTACAGAGAAAGTAGCAGTAGAGTCGTTGACAGCAGTTACATATGACAATGCAGCGTTAAAGACAGTTGTAGATGAGTTTGTAAAGGATTATGAAGACTTTACCGGAATTAAGCTGACACCGGAACAGGGTGGAGCAAAGGCGAATGCGTTTAACTTTAGTATGCAGGCGCCGGATGCACTTCTTGGAGAAGAAGGATATACGATGGATATTCAGGCAGACCGTATAAATGTGGCATCTGAGAATACCACAGGAAATATGTTCGGTATGCAGACCATTCTTCAGATGTATAAGGAAAATACAACAGAGTATCCGGTAGGACAGATGCGAGATTATCCTCGTTATCAGACAAGAGGACTTCTTTTGGATGTGGCACGTAAGCCGGTTTCACTGGAAATGATGAAAGAGTTCACAAGAACAATGCGCTACTATAAGATGAACGATTTCCAGGCACACTTGTCAGATAACTACATTTGGTTAGAAGATTACGGGTATTTAACAACAGAAAAAGAGGCGTTTAAGGCATATGAAGCATTCCGTCTGCAAAGCAGTCTGCAGAATAAGGATGGACTGTCACCGACAGCAGAAGACTATTCTATTTCTAAAGCGGACTTTAAGAAGTTTATTTTAGATGAACGTGCAGTTGGTATGAATATTGTACCGGAGATTGACGTGCCGGCACATGCTACATCCTTTACAAAGGTATGGCCGGAATTGATGGTGACAAATGGAACCGGACTTACGGCAGGCAGACCGCTGATTGATCATTTTGATATCCGTAAGCCGGAAGCAGTGAAAAAAATTAAAGAAATCTTTGATGATTATACAAAAGATGCAAACAAGACATTTGATTCTGAGACAGTTGTGCATATCGGAGCGGATGAATTTGTTTCAGGGGCAACGGCATATCGTGAGTTTGTCAATGAAATTGTTCCTTATGTAAAGAAAACGAACCCGGTTCGTATGTGGGGCGGTTTGACTTGGATTAAGGATGGTCAGACAGAAATTCAAGAGAGCGCAATCAAAGACGTAGAGATGAACCTCTGGTCAAGTGATTGGGCAGATGGTATTGAAATGTATAACATGGGATATAAACTGATCAATACCATTGATAACTATGGATATATGGTTCCGAATGGAAATTTGGGACGTGCGAATGCATACGGAGATTTGTTGAATGTATCACGTGTCTTTAGCTCCTTTAAACCAAATTCTGTCAGAGTAAAGAATGGTGCATATAAGGAAATCCCGTCCGGTGATGATCAGATGCTGGGAGCAGCATTTGCAATCTGGAGTGATAATATTGATAAAAAGGCTTCTGGTTTGACAGAGTCTGATCTTTACTGGAGATTCTTTGATGCAATGCCATTCTATGCAGAAAAGACATGGGCTGCAACAGGACAGGAAAAGGGAAGTGCGGAGACATTAGCGGCGCTCGCACAGAAGAAAGGAACCGGACCAAATACGAATCCATATTATCAGGAGGAGAAGATTGGTTCCAGCTATGCGGAATATACATTCAATGGTAATTTAAAAGATTCTTCTCAGAATCAGAGAAATCTGACAGCAGGAGAGAATGCAGAAGTAAAAGATGGTGCATTACAGCTGAAAGAAGGAAAGAGTTATGTTACATCTCCATTGGAGCAGCTGGGAAATGGAAATGCATTATCCTTCGATATTACACTTGAAAATGAAGCAAAACCGGGAGAGATTCTTTTTGAGGAAGACGCTCCGTATGGAACACATGATATCCGAATTATGGAAGATGGAAATCTTGGATTTACACGAGAGCTGTATGAATACAAGTTTGATTACAAGATTCCGGCAGGTAAGAAAGTGAACCTTCGTATTGCAGTAACACAGCAGAAGGCAGAATTATTTGTAAATGGAGAATTTGTAAGCGCTGCAACCGGAAGATTTTTCCACAATGATATGGTGAAGAAAGACAGAATTACGAATGCAACATTTGCATTGCCACTGGAACGAATTGGTTCTAAGACAAAGGCGATTGCAGCAAAGATTGATAATGTCCGGATTACTTCAGCCGATATGTATAATAAAGCAGCATGGACAGGACAGACTAATTCTGAAACTCCTAATCTCGGAAGTGAAGGTCAACTTTGGCAGGCATTTGATAATAATGCTGGAACAAGATGGCACTCTGATTGGAAGGGAACAACAGGAACGGTAGAGACTGTTAATGGAACCCCGGGAACTTTAGAGGAAATCTGGGCTGAGATTACGTTTGATCAACCATATGAAATCAACCAGTTTTCATTTACACCTCGTACAGATACACCAAGCGGATATGTTACAAAGGCTTCTCTTATGGTGAAGAATACTGCAGATGGACAGTGGAAAGAAATCGCTACTAATCAGGAATTTGAGAATAACGGAAAGAGAAAAGTTTTTGATTTTGAATTACAGGAAGTCGCAGCCGTTAAGTTTATCGCAAAACAGTCTTCAGATGGATGGGTTGCAGTTTCAGAATTTGATATTGCAAGAACCGGAGAACCGGGAGAAACTCCGGAACAGCCGGAGCCACCAAAAGAAACGGCAGAGACTGTATTGGAAAAGGTGAAAGAACAGAATGGAATTCCAAATACAATAGAAAAAGATGTAAAACAGTTTGTATTACCGGAGGTTCCGGACGGATACAAGATTGCAATTACAGCGGCAAATCCGGAAGGAATTGTTTCACTGGAGGATGCATCCATTACTACTCCAAAAGAAGATACGGAAGTTACTTTGACAATTACTGTAACAGGAGCTGATGGAGATACAGCAAGCGGAGACTTTGTTGTAACATTTAAGGGAAGTGGAGAAACTCCGGATCCAGAGAATCCAGATCCAGAGAAACCAGATCCGGAAAATCCAGATCCGGAAAACCCGGATCCAGAGAATCCAAATCCGGATAAGCCGAATCCAGATAAGCCGAATCCGGATCAGCCGGGCGGAGATTCCAACGGTGGAAATAAACCGGATGGAAATAAACCATCAGGAAATACATCAACGACAAACAAGCCTGTAAAAACAGGAGATAGTTTCCAGATGACCTGGATTGTACTGGGAATCATTTCCGGAACAGTAATTGTTGCGTTGAAAAAGAAACGGAAACGTAATGTATAATGAGTTATACACTATAAAATTTATAAATTAAAAAATAAGTAAGATTTAAAATGAGCCTGAGAAATGCGTGAATGAACAAATTTCTCAGGCTCGTTCTTTATATAATCTTAACATAGAAATCCCCTTGTTAATACATACTTAATATAGATTCCATTAAGATACTATTAAGATTGCAGTGGCAATTTTTAGGATGCTGTTAGTAAATAAAATGAAGAAGGGGAAAGAATATGAATGTGAAACCACAGAAGGAACAACGAATTTTGCACAGACATATTACATCGTTTCAAATAATTATCTTAGGTTTCTTTACAGTGATTTTGATGGGCAGTCTGTTCTTGATGCTGCCCATTGCTACGAGAGATGGAATGGGAGCAGCATTTTTTGATGCGTTGTTTACGGCAACGTCGGCGGTGTGTGTGACGGGGCTGGTTGTACATGATACCGCAACATATTGGACAGCATTTGGACAGGGAATCATTTTAACCTTGATTCAAATTGGCGGAATGGGAGTTGTTACTGTTGCGGTTGCGATTGTGACGATTTCAGGAAGGAAGATTGGGCTGATGCAGCGAAGTGTCATGCAGGAAGCTATTTCGGCACCGCAGGTAGGCGGAATTGTGCGGATGACAAAATTTATTTTGAAAACAACAGTGTTGATTGAATTGGCGGGGGCAATGTTGTTGATGCCTGTATTTTGTAAGGATTTCGGAATCGGAAAAGGAATCTGGTACGCAATCTTTCATTCGATTTCTGCTTTTTGCAATGCCGGATTTGATCTGATCGGATGTAGGGAGCCGTATTCTTCTTTCACGCTTTATGAGAGTAATCCATTTGTAAACGGAACGACCATGGCGCTGATCATTATTGGCGGAATCGGATTTTTAACTTGGGCGGATATAAGACAGAACCGATGGCAGTGGCATAAATATCGGATGCAAAGCAAAGTCATTCTGTCTGTGACTGCAGGGTTGATTTTAGTTCCGGCCGTTTATTTTTTCTTCTATGAGTTTTCCGGAGCTGAATTGGAAGAAAGGATCTGGTTATCTTTGTTTCAGGCGGTAACACCCAGAACAGCAGGATTTAATACAGCAGATTTGACCCTGCTGAGTGAAACCGGAAAAATGCTGATGATCATTTTAATGTTAATCGGGGGTTCTCCGGGGTCTACTGCAGGTGGTATGAAGACTACAACGGCAGCGGTGATGTGTTCCAATGCATGGTCGGTTTTTCGAAAAAAAGAATCTGCTCATTTTTTTGGAAGGCGTGTTCCGGCGGAGGCAATCCGAATCGCCGCCACAGTATTTTTGATGTATATGGTATTGTTTTTGGGCGGTGGAATGGTGATTAGTTTGGTGGAACAGATTCCACTCTTGACGGCATTGTTTGAGACTGCATCGGCAATCGGGACAGTGGGGCTTTCCTTGGGAATGACCCCGACTCTTGGGGGAATATCCAGAGCAATTTTGATTGGGTTGATGTTTTTCGGGAGAGTCGGAGGATTGACTTTAATTTTTGCGGCGGTATCTGAGCGGAGAGTTCCGATGTCAAAGCTGCCTCAGGAAAAAATTACAGTAGGATAGGGAAATGAAGAAAAGGAGAAATGTAAGATGATGAAGTCAGTATTATTGATTGGATTGGGTCGATTTGGAAGGCATATTGCAATGAAATTGGATGAATTTCACCATCAGGTTATGGCGGTGGATATGAAAGAAGACCGGGTGAATGCGGTTCTGCCTTATGTGACTAATGCACAGATCGGAGACAGTACCAATGAGGAATTTATGGAATCACTTGGGGTGCGGAATTTTGATGTATGTATTGTAGCAATTGGAGATAACTTTCAGAGCTCCCTGGAAACAACTTCTCTTCTGAAAGAGTTGGGGGCAAAGTTCGTTGTATCGAGAGCGGCAAGAGATGTGCATGCTAAATTTTTGTTGAGGAATGGGGCGGATGATGTTGTATACCCGGAAAAGCAGCTGGCTGTCTGGACTGCGATCCGCTATAGCGCAGACCACATCCTGGATTATATTGAGCTGGATGAAGAATATGCGATTTTTGAAATCATGATTCCGAAAGGCTGGGTTGGAAAAACAGTGGGAGAGTTGGATATCCGCAACAAACATAATATTAATATTATGGCATTTAAACATTGTGGAATCATGAATCTGAGTATTCGGTCAGATACAGAAATTCCGGCAGATGATACGATGCTCGTACTTGGCAATATCCGTGATATTCAGAAGTGTTTCCATATTTGAAACGAGAATCAGAATAAAAAGTCAGAACGGCAGATACAGCCGGAGATTGAGGTGAGAAATGTGCAGGAACTCTTATTATTTTGTGGGGTAATGCTCTTTGCGGCAGCTGGATATCGGTTGATGAAAAGAATAGACATATTTTTGGAAGAGAATCAAAAAAGGCGTGAGGATTCAGAAGAAGTGTGATATTATATGCAAAAGGAAGGGGAACGGTTATGGAGCGGCAGAGTCGGGGACATCTGAGATTGTTTTTTGGATGTGCAGCAGATATTTTAAAATGTATCTTGATCTTGGCGGCGGCGAGTTGTCTGGGGTTTTTGTTTGAATGGTGGGGCTTTGAAGAGACGAACATCATTATTGTGTATGTCCTGGCAGTATTGATTACTTCTGTAGTGACGGTTAACAGAATCTATAGTTTGATTGCATCCATTGTGAGTGTGCTTGTGTTTAATTTCCTGTTTACTGTACCAAAGTATACGCTACGTGCTTACGGTCCCGGATATCCAGTCACATTTTTGATTATGTTTACTGCTGCATTATTGACCGGTACGTTGGCTACAAGATTAAAAAACAGCGCAAAACAATCCGCTCGTTCGGCATTTCGTATGAAAGTGCTTTTGGAGACGAATCAATTACTGCAGCAGGCGAAAAATAAAGAAGAGATTCTTTCAGGGACGGCACATCAATTGGTGAAATTATTAAATCGTGATATTGTGACGTATTTGGTGCAAGAAGATCGATTAAATTCGCCTGAAGTATTTCTCACGCAGGAGGAGAAAAACGCTGATCGATACATTTCGGAAACCGAAAAAATGGCGGCGGAATGGGTTCTCAAAAATCAGAAACGAGCAGGAGCGACAACGTATACATTATCAGAAGCAGAGTGTCTGTATTTTGCAATTCGAGCCAATGATGTGGTGTATGGAGTGATCGGGATCGCAGTGGGAGAGAATTCGCTGGATCCATTTGAAGACAGCATTGTTTTATCGATTCTAGGGGAATGCGCGCTGGCATTGGAAAATGAGAAGAATGCAAGAGAAAAGGAGGAAACCGCGATTCTTGCAAAAAATGAGCAGTTGCGGGCAAATCTGCTGAGAGCTATTTCGCATGATCTGCGTACGCCTCTGACCTCTATTTCAGGAAATGCAAATAACCTGCTGTTTCATAGTGCATCGTTTGATGAGAATACAAAAAAAGAGCTATATCAGGATATTTATGATGATTCCATGTGGCTGATTAATCTGGTGGAAAATTTGCTTTCTGTTACTAGATTAGTGGAAGGCAGGCTGAATCTGCATTTTTCTGCAGAACTGGCAGAAGAGGTTGTGAAAGAGGCACTCCGTCATGTGAACCGACTGCATGTGGAACACCAGATCACAGTGAAACATGAGGATGATTTGCTGTTGGTAAAAGTGGATGCAAAGTTGATTGTGCAGGTACTGATCAATCTGGTGGATAATGCCATCAAATATACTCCCAAAGGGTCTCACATCGATATAAGGACACGAAAAGAAGGAGAAGTGGCGGTATTTTCGGTTTGTGATGATGGACCGGGAATTCCTGATGAAAATAAAAAGCAAGTATTTGAGATGTTTTACAGTGGGGCAAACGGAGTTGCAGACAGCCGGAGAAGTCTGGGGCTGGGCTTATCCTTGTGTAAGTCCATCGTGCATGCGCATGGGGGACGGATCTCGGTTTCGGATCATTTGCCACATGGAACGATATTTACATTTACATTACCGGTTGAGGAGGTACAATTGCATGAATAAACCGTTGATTCTCATTGTAGAAGACGACGCATCCATTAAGAATTTAATTACAACTACATTGAAGGCACATGAATATCGGTATCTGGCGGCTGGAAATGGAGAGACAGCGATTTTGGATGCATCTTCTCACAATCCGGATATTGTATTATTGGATTTGGGACTTCCGGATATGGATGGTGTAGATGTGATTCGAAAAATTCGTACATGGTCCAATATGCCGATTATTGTAATCAGCGCCAGAAGTGAGGATACAGATAAGATCGAAGCGCTGGACGCCGGAGCGGATGATTATATTACAAAGCCATTTTCTGTAGAAGAATTATTAGCAAGACTGCGGGTGACACAGCGCAGGCTGTTAATGATGAAGAATGAGTCTCCGGCGGAAATGGCTGTATTTGAAAATGGAGAGCTTCGGATTGATTATGCGGCAGGGTGTGCATTTATCGGAACGGAAGAACTGCATTTGACACCGATTGAATACAAACTGCTCTGTTTATTGTCTAGAAATGTTGGAAAAGTGCTGACACACACGTTTATTACGCAAAATATCTGGGGCAGCAGCTGGGAAAATGATGTGGCATCTTTACGTGTATTTATGGCAACTCTTAGGAAAAAGATTGAAAACGGAGGAGATTCCCCTCAGTATATCCAGACACATATCGGAGTGGGATATCGAATGATCAAAGTAGAATAAGGGGGGTATGGGAAATATGATTCAGAAGGAAATGACAGAAATTTTAAGAAAAAAGTACTAAAAATCAGCGACGATATTTGTGAAAATATACAGAATAAACAAAAAAGGATTGCGGAAGTGGAGAGTCTGTGATATAGTGAATCTAAATTAAAGAACGTGCTGAGAGAGGAGAGCAATGAACAACAACAGTGATGTTGTTATGTGAGTTGCTCTTCTTTCTTTTTTATATTTTTGAGTAAAAAGTATGATACAATAGTTTGGTTGAACCAGGAGAATTGAAAATAAGGAGTGAAGAATACCATGGAAGCACAATTTTATGATGCAGTGGAAAGTGGCCCGGTAATCGCAGCAGTAAAGGACGCGGAAGGTCTGGCGCAGGCTTGTAAGGTGGAAGAAGTTCAGGTGATCTTTATTTTATTTGGGGATATTTGTTCGATTGCAGAGATTGTGAAGAAGGTAAAGGATGCAGGAAAGATCGCAATGGTACATATGGATTTAATCGTAGGATTGAGTTCAAAAGAAATTGTTGTAGATTTTATTAAGCAGAATACACAGGCAGATGGAATCATTACCACAAAGCCGATGCTTGTGAAACGGGCAAAGGAATTAAATTTATTTACTGTATTGCGTTATTTTCTGATTGATTCTATGGCATTGGAAAATATTCGGCAGCAGCCACACAGTTTGAAACCGGATTTTATTGAAGTGCTTCCGGGGGTAATGCCAAAGTTGATCAAAGAAGTCTGTAAGACAACGAAGATTCCGGTGATCGCCGGGGGATTGATCAGCGATAAGGATTCCGTCATGGCAGCACTTTCAGCTGGTGCGATAGCAGTTTCGACGACGAATCCGGAGGTATGGCTGGTGTGATGAAAGAGGTGCTTTCCGGGAGAATGGCGAAGCGCCGAGTCAGGTGATTTAAACTGCGGAGCGGAGATAAGCGGTTTATTTATAAAACATGGTACAGAGTGTACCGCCAAAAAAAGGAGGAAATAATTATGGCAAAGTATGTAATGGCATTGGATGCAGGTACAACCAGTAACAGGTGTATCCTTTTTAACGAGAAAGGGGAAATGTGCAGTGTGGCGCAGAGAGAGTTTACACAGTATTTCCCACAGCCGGGCTGGGTAGAGCACGATGCAGATGAGATCTGGGCAAGTCAGTTAGGTGTTGCAGTTGAGGCTATGAATATGATTGGTGCGACAGCAGAAGATATTGCGGCAATCGGAATTACCAATCAGCGTGAGACTGCGATTGTATGGGATAAGAATACAGGAGAGCCGGTATATCATGCGATCGTATGGCAGTGCCGTAGAACTTCCGAGTATTGTGATTCTTTGAAAGAAAAAGGACTGACAGAAAAATTCAGAGAAAAAACCGGACTTGTAATCGATGCATACTTCTCCGGAACAAAGGTAAAATGGATTCTGGACAATGTGCCGGGAGCAAGAGAAAGAGCAGAAAAAGGGGAATTGCTGTTTGGTACAGTTGAGACCTGGTTGATCTGGAAGCTGACAAAGGGCGCTGTTCATGTAACTGATTATTCCAATGCATCACGTACAATGTTGTTTAATATCAATACCTTAGAGTGGGATGATGAAATCCTTGCAGAGCTGGATATTCCGAAATGTATGCTTCCGGAAGCAAAACCATCCAGCTGTGTTTATGGAACTGCAGATCCATCTTTCCTGGGCGGACCGATTCCAATCGCCGGAGCAGCAGGAGATCAGCAGGCAGCTTTGTTCGGACAGACATGTTTTACAGCAGGAGAAGCAAAGAATACATACGGAACCGGATGTTTCCTCTTAATGAACACCGGAGAAAAACCAGTATTTTCCAAGAACGGACTGGTTACAACAATCGCATGGGGACTGGACGGAAAAGTAAATTATGCTTTGGAAGGTTCTATTTTCGTAGCCGGTGCGGCAATCCAATGGCTGCGTGACGAACTTCGAATCATCGATTCCGCTCCGGATTCTGAATATATGGCAAAGAAAGTAAAAGATACCAATGGATGTTATGTGGTTCCGGCGTTTACAGGCTTGGGAGCCCCGCACTGGGATCAGTATGCAAGAGGAACTATCGTAGGTATTACACGTGGTGTAAATAAATACCATATCATCCGTGCAACACTGGAATCCCTTGCATATCAGGTAAATGACGTACTGGAAGCAATGGAAGCAGATTCCGGAATTGCTCTTGCAGCTTTGAAAGTAGATGGAGGAGCGAGCGCAAATGATTTCTTGATGCAGACACAGGCAGATATTATCAATGCACCGGTTAACCGTCCGCAGTGTGTAGAAACAACTGCAATGGGAGCTGCTTATCTGGCAGGTTTGGCTGTAGGATACTGGGCTAGCAAGGAAGACGTAATTAAGAACTGGGCAATTGATAAGACTTTTACTCCGGCTATCAGTGAAGAAGACAGAACAGAAAGAATCAAAGGCTGGGATAAAGCTGTCAAATATGCTTACGGTTGGGCAAAAGAGGACTGAGAAAAATAGAATAGAAGAGTCTGAAAATAGGAGGAAAATGTGATGTTACCATATATAGCAGAATTTTTAGGAACAATGTTATTGATACTTTTGGGTGATGGAGTCGTAGCAAATGTAACCTTGAATAAATCTGGTATGAAGGGTGCAGGATCCATTCAAATCACATTTGCCTGGGGTCTTGCGGTTATGATTCCGGCATATATTTTCGGAGCAGCCTCCGGAGCCTCTTTTAACCCGGCTCTGACATTGGCGTTGGCAATTGACGGTAGTTTTGACTGGGCTATGGTTCCGGGATATATTATCGCACAGTTTGCAGGAGCATTTGTAGGAGCGATCCTTGTGTACTTGTTATTCAAAGGACAGTTTGATGCAACAGAAGAAGCAAAGACAAAACTTGGCGTATTCTGCACAAGTCCTTCCATTCCGAATAAGGGATTGAATATTTTAAGTGAAGCAATCGGAACATTTGTACTTGTATTTGCAATCAAAGGTATTGCAAATGTAGGAGAAATTGCAGGTGGTCTGGATAAATTCCTCGTATTTGGAATCATTGTATCTGTTGGTATGTCTCTTGGAGGACTGACTGGTTATGCAATCAACCCGGCACGTGATTTGGGACCTCGTCTTGCACATGCAATCCTTCCGATCAAAGGAAAAGGCGATTCCAACTGGGGTTACGCGATTGTGCCATTAGTCGGACCAATCATCGGTGCAGTAGCAGCAGTATTGCTGTACGGAGTCATTCCATGGTAGAGCGTTGAAAATCGAGTGAGCTGAGAAAAGAGTCCTGCAGATGTCGCAACTACCGATGCGTTTGTTTGCGGGACTTTTTATGAAAGGAGAAGACAGTCATGTTTGATTATGACGTAATAATAATTGGCGGCGGTGTCGCAGGTGCAGCTTCAGCAAGGGAGTTGTCTCGATACAAAGTAAAAGCCTGTGTAATTGAAAAAGAAGAAGATGTTTGCTGTGGTACATCCAAAGCAAACAGTGCAATCGTACATGCCGGATATGATGCGGCTACAGGTTCGTTGATGGCGAAACTGAATGTGCGGGGCAATGAAATGATGGAGGAACTTTCCAAGGAATTGGATTTCCCATTTAAAAAGAATGGTTCGCTTGTCGTTTGTCTGCATGAGGAAGATATGCCGAATTTGCAGGCTTTGTATGACAGAGGTGTGGCAAATGGAGTAAAAGAGCTCCGGATTTTAACAAAAGAAGAAGTTCTGGAGATGGAACCGAATCTTTCAGATGATGTATACGCAGCGTTGTATGCACCAACAGCCGGAATTGTATGTCCGTTTCATTTAAATATTGCGCTTGCAGAAAATGCAAATGTCAATGGAGTAGAATTTAAATTTAATACAGAAGTAGAAGATATTCGGAAAATTGACGGTGGCTATGAAGTTGTTACAAATCAAGGCGTATACCGTACGAAATACATTGTAAATGCAGCAGGCGTTTATGCAGATCAGATTCACAATATGGTAAGTGAACATAAGATACATATTACAGCAAGACGTGGAGATTATTGTCTGTTAGATAAGAGCGCCGGAAATCATGTGAGCAAGACCATTTTTGCACTGCCGGGAAAATATGGAAAAGGCGTACTGGTCGCACCAACAGTTCATGGCAATCTGATCGTGGGACCAACGGCGATTGATGTAGAGGATAAGGAAGGAACGAATACAACAAGAGACGGTCTGGATGAACTGATTCAAAAGGCCGGAATGAATGTGAAAAATCTTCCGATGCGTCAGGTGATTACTTCTTTTGCAGGACTGCGTGCCCATGAAGACCATCACGAATTTATCATTGGTGAGGCAGAAGATGCGAAAGGCTTTATCGATTGCGCCGGAATTGAATCTCCGGGACTGACGAGCTGTCCTGCAATCGGAGAGATGGTGGCAGAGATTGTAAGTGAGAAAATGGGTCTGGAGAAGAAAGACGATTTCATTGCAACAAGAAAAGGAATTCTGGATCCGGATACTTTATCGAAAGAGGAAAGAGCCGCTTTGATCAAAGAGAATCCGGCGTATGGAAATATTATCTGTCGTTGTGAAATGATTACAGAGGGTGAAATTCTGGATGCGATCCATCGACCACTCGGTGCAAAATCGCTGGATGGCGTCAAGCGCCGTACAAGAGCCGGTATGGGACGTTGCCAGTCTGGTTTCTGTTCCCCAAGAACGATGGAAATCCTTGCAAGGGAGCAGAATGTCAGTATGTTTGAGATTACAAAATCAGGCGGAGACTCAAAAATTGTTGTAGGAACAAACAAAGATTCACTGGAAGGAGGATGCTGAGATGAAACAATATGATATCGTTATAATTGGCGGCGGACCTGCAGGGCTTGCAGCGGCAGTATCGGCAAAAAAGAACGGAATTGACAGTATTCTCATTTTGGAAAGAGACAAAGAACTGGGAGGAATTTTGAACCAGTGTATCCATAATGGATTTGGACTTCATACATTTAAAGAAGAATTGACCGGACCGGAGTATGCAAGCCGTTTTATTGCACAGGCAGAAGAACTGCATATTGAATACAAATTGAATACGATGGTCATGGATATTCGTCAGGATAAGGTTGTTACGGCGATGAACCGGGAAGATGGATTATTTGAAATTCAGGCAAAGGCGATCATTCTTGCAATGGGATGCAGAGAGCGTTCCAGAGGCGCTTTGAATATTCCGGGATATCGTCCGGCGGGAATTTTTTCTGCAGGAACCGCACAGCGTCTGGTTAATATGGAAGGATATCTTCCGGGACGGGAAGTTGTGATTTTAGGTTCCGGAGATATCGGTCTGATCATGGCAAGAAGAATGACATTTGAAGGAGCAAAGGTTAAAGTAGTTGCAGAACTGATGCCATATTCGGGTGGTCTGAAACGAAATATTGTACAGTGTCTGGATGACTATGGTATTCCATTGAAATTGAGTCATACAGTTGTAGACATCAAAGGAAAAGAACGTCTGGAGGGGATTACTCTTGCAGAAGTGGATTCCAAGGGAAAACCGATTCCGGGGACAGAAGAATATTATTCCTGTGATACCCTGCTGCTCTCCGTAGGTTTGATTCCGGAAAATGAACTGTCCAATGGTATGGGCGTGGAAATGAATCCGGTGACATCCGGACCAAAAGTAAATGAGAGTCTGGAAACAAGTATTGACGGTGTGTTTGCATGTGGAAATGTACTTCATGTACATGATCTGGTAGATTTTGTATCAGAAGAGGCGGCTGCAGCAGGAAAGAATGCGGCTGCATATATCAAGGCGGGAGCAGAGAAACGTGACAGTGGAAAAGAAATCGTGTTGAAAGCAACAGACGGTGTTCGTTATACTGTACCGGTCACGATCAACCCGGAACGTATGGAAGAAAATGTTACAGTTCGATTCCGCGTTGGAAATGTATATAAAAATTGTTATGTGAGCGCATATTTGGGGGATGAAAGAGTCATTCACAGAAAGCGGCAGATCGTAGCGCCGGGTGAAATGGAAGAAATAAAATTGACAAAAGAGCTGTTATTGCAGTATGCTGATTTACAGGAAATCACAGTGAAAATAGAGGAGGCGTAAGCAATGGAAGAGAGAAATTTGACATGTATCAGTTGCCCGATGGGATGTCCTCTGACTGTGGTAATGGAAAATGGCGAGGTTGTCAGTGTCAGTGGAAATACTTGTAAGCGCGGCGATATTTATGCACGAAAAGAAGTGACAAATCCGACCAGAATTGTGACTTCAACTGTACGGGTTGAAGGCGGGAATGCAGATATGGTATCCGTAAAAACAAAGGAAGATGTTCCGAAAGGAAAGATCTTTGATTGCGTAAAAGCTCTGAAAGGGGTAACGGTGAAGGCGCCGGTTCATATCGGAGATGTTATTGTGTCGGATGTGGCCGGAACCGGAGTTGACATTGTTGCAACGAAAGAAGTTCTTTAACATGAAAGCTGCAAAGGAGGACCTGTGATGGGGAAAAATCTTGATATTACAAATATGAATGGAATTACAGATGATGACAAGACCTGTGGTTTGAATGATATGAATTGTGTGGGAGACAATGAATATGTAACCTGTGGTCTGAATGATATGAATTGTGTGGGAGACAATGAAGATGTAACCTGTAGTCTGAATGATATGAATTGTACAGGGGAATAGCATCTTTAAGAACAATGTTCAGTAGTGAATGATGAAAAAGGGACGCTGCAAGACGAGTTGGGGAAGCTGTCGTTTTGCGGCGTTCTTTTTTGCCATGCATGCGAGAAACAGTCCGGTGGACTTCTTTTGAGTATGTGAAACAGTGTGCTTTTGCTTGAATCAGGGGGTGAACTTTGCTACAATAAGAGGGCGAAATCAAAAAGAGCAGGGGGAGTACCATGAAGAAAGAAAATGACCTTGGGAAAGATCCGGTGGGAAGGTTGGTGTTGCGTCTTGCGATTCCGACGATGATCGCTCAGTTTGTAAATATTTTATATAGTATTATTGATAGAATGTATATAGGAAATATTCCGAAGATCGGAGATCTGGCTCTGGCGGGGGTCGGTATTTGCGGACCGATTGTGACACTTCTGAGTTCCTTTGGAACGCTGGTGGGCTTGGGAGGTTCTATCTTGATGGCGATGCGCCAGGGAGAAGGCAATGAAAAGCGGGCGAGACAACTGATGTCGAACTCTTTTTTTATGTTGATTGGATTTGCGGCGGTGTTGACCATTTCGTTTTTGCTGTTAAAGGAAAAACTGCTGATGTGGTTTGGGGCCAGTGAAGTGACCTTTGAATATGCCAATACATACATGACGATCTATACTGCGGGAACGTTCTTTGCGTTGATGTCAATCGGATTGAATTATTTTATTACCTGTCAGGGATTTGCCACGATCGGTATGGCAACAGTGCTGACGGGAGCAATTACAAATATCATTTTAGATCCTGTATTTATTTTTGTATTTGATATGGGAGTGGCAGGAGCCGCTGTTGCAACAGTAATCGCACAAATGGCATCCTGCATGTTTGCAATCGTATTCCTTTCCAGAAAAAAGGTGCCGATTGGAATTTGCTTTGGAAATTATTCCGGTAAAACAATGCTGAAAATTATTGCGGTTGGATTTTCTCCGTTTATGATTCTGGCAACAGATAGTGTGATTATCCTTGTGACCAATGCGGTATTGCAGAAATATGGCGGCGCTGCGCAGGGGGATCTGTTGATATCCGGTGCAACAATTGTACAAAGCTATATGATGCTGATTACGGGACCGCTGCTTGGAATCAGCGGAGGTACGCAGGCGATTCTGAGTTATAATTTTGGGGCAAGACAGATACAGCGGGTGAAGAAAGCAGAATGGCATATTTTGAAAATGGGAATTATTTTCACTGCGGCGATGTTTCTTCTGACTCAGATCGCAGCTCCGTATTTCGTTATGATTTTTACCCGACAGGGTGAGCTGTCGCAGTTGGCAATCTGGGGAATCAGAGTCTATACGATCGGGGCGATACCGCTGAGTTTTCAGTATGTATTGGTAGACGGACTGACTGCGCTTGGCAGAACGAAAACGGCTTTGGGCTTATCTTTGTTCCGGAAGATCGGTTATGTGATTCTGACACTTGTATTTCCGGCAGTTATGACTGCAAAGGCCGCATTTTATGCAGAGCCGGTGATGGATGTGCTGTCAGCATTGATGTCTACAGTTGTCTATCTTCTTGTAATCGGAAAACATTTAAAACAGAGAGAAAATATGTAGTTGATAAGTTGGTCGGCGCATGAGGATGCCGGAAACATTTTTAAGTGAGGAAGACGGTGTGGATTGGGAGATTATTGGGAAAGCCAGGATGTTTGAACGGCTGCCCTCGGAACGTGCAGAAGAGATTTTTCGAAGTTTGCAGCCAAGATGTATGGAGTTAAGAAAGGGAGAGCGGTTTGTACGCGATGGACAGAAAGTGAATTTTTTTGGAGTTTTGGAATCCGGAGAAATGAATGCAACAAAATTATATCAGGACGGAAGTCAGAGCTTGATGTTAAAATATGTACCATCCTACATGGTAGGTGTGGATATCGCGGCGACAAAACGGAAGAGTAGTACATATTATATTACGGCGGTTGAAAACAGTAAAATCTATATTGTTGATTATGAAAAAATTGCCAGACCGGGAGTTATTGCGGAAGCGGAGCGGTTGGTGATGATGGAAAATATTCTTGCTTTGATTGCAGGCGAGAACCAGAGGAAAATGAGTAAGATTGAGATCCTATCCCGGAAAGGGCTGCGTGACAGAATTCTCACTTTTCTGGCAATACAAAGGAGTCTGGAAGGAAAGGATGACTTTCGGATTCCGTTTAATCGAGAAGAATTGGCAGAGTTCTTGTGTGTCAATCGGAGTGCATTGTCTCACGAGCTGCGACTGATGGAGAAGGAGAATCTGATATACTGCCGAAAGAATCATTTTCAAATTCTGGAAGCAGAGTTGTATAAGAGAGAATAGTCAAAAGTGATATTGTTTTCAGAATTTGTGAAATAAATATCTTTATTGTCAAAATAATATTTAATGAAAAGAATCTAAAAAGTTGTCAGAACAACTTGTTGGGTTCTTTTCTTTTTATATACTGGGTGTAACATATAAGATGGGCAGCATGTGTAAGAAAATATGAAAAAGTGTTTGGTTGAGGAGGATAAAATGGGAATTTACGTAATTACAGGAGGAACTACAGGAATCGGTGCTGTGACGAGGGACAAATTGAAGGCAAAAGGTCATACGGTCTATAATGTGGATTATAAAGATGGTGATTTTTGTGCGGATTTATCCAGGCCGGAAGGGCGAAAAGAGGCTTTGGAAGAAATACATAGAATATTTCCCGATGGAATTGACGGAATTATCTGCAATGCAGGAGTTGGTCCTGTGCGTCCGGCAGAAATGATTTTTGCATTGAATTTCTTTGCATCTGTGGAGATGGCGGAAGGGGTTCGGGATCTGCTGATTAAAAAAGGTGGATGCTGTGTTGTTACATCTTCCAATTCAATTACGAATCAAACAGTTCGACCGGATTGGGTTGATATGATTTCAAATGTAATGGACGAGAAACGGGTGCTGGAATTTGCGAAAGCGATTCCGGAAGAGCAAAGAGCAAGCGCATATAGTTCCAGCAAACCTGCACTGGCACGCTGGGTGCGCAGAGTGTCGCCGTCCTGGGCAGTGGATGGACTTCGGATTAATTCTGTTGCACCGGGAAATACAACGACACCAATGACAAAGGGGATGACGGAGGCACAGATGGATGCGGCGCTGCTGATTCCAATACCGACACGATATGGAAAGAGAGAATTTCTGGATGCAGAAGAAATTGCAAACGGAATTGTATTTCTGGCATCACCGGAAGCAAGTGGAATCCAATGGTGTCATCTTGTTTATAGATGGAGGAATTGATGCGCTGCTGCGGTCAGAGCGGTTCTAAAGAAGTGAAAAGATTAAGAAAGAAATCATAAAAGAATTCGTAAAAGAAATAAAAAAGAACGGGAGAAGATCGGTGATGGAGAAGAAAACAAGGAAGAGAGAAGTTTTAGAGAAATTTATTCATTGTATGGCGGTGGAGATGATGTATCATAATCGCTTTGGTTTCAATGGCGGTCCGTATCCAATTACGAGTGTGGAATATAAAGGAGAGGATATGGTATGGTATTTCATCACATATGGGGATAGAATTGTTCCGGTGTGTGCGATTTTATCAGATTTGACAGAAAAAGGCCTGATTCAGAGGATCAATATTTATCCCTCATAAATAATCAGAAGAAAATGCGTACAAAATGAAACATCATTTGCTTGTCAACTATAGCTTTCGTATGGTAATATGTTAGCGGACTGTCGGTGCACAGGGGACGGAGGTACGCCCTTTGTACATCGACTTTACAGCATCAGGGGAAATTTATTACTGGAACAATGAGGTTTTGAAAAGGAAAAGAGAGAAGCAGGAGGTATGAATTATTGTACGCAAAGGTGATTGGAGAGTTGAGTAACTGGCTGTATAGCTATGTTTTGATCATTTTATTGATCGGAGCTGGAATCTTTTTTTCGGTACGGACAAAGTTTGTACAGTTTAAATGTCTGAAAGAGGGAATTAAAGTTGTTATGGAGCCGAAGTCTGAAGAAAAGTCAATTTCTTCTTTTCAGGCGCTGATGGTGTCTACGGCATCTCGTGTGGGAACCGGTAATATTGCCGGAATCTCTACTGCGCTTTGTATCGGCGGAGCCGGCGCAATGTTCTGGATGTGGCTGATCGCACTGCTTGGAAGTGCATCTGCATTCGTGGAAAGTACCTTGGCTCAGATTTATAAGAGAAAAGCTGAGGATGGAAGTTCTTATGGCGGTCCGGCATATTATATCCAGACCGTATTAAAGAAAAGATGGCTGGGAATTTTATTTGCTGTTGTATTGATCGCGACTTATATGGGTGGATTCAATATGGTCGCATCGTTTAATATTTCGGATTCTTTTCGGAGATATGATTTTTATCAGTCGGGCACAACACCGCTTGTTGTAGGTGTGATTCTTGCGGTTGTTTTTGGTTTTTGTATTTTCGGAGGAAGTCAGAGAATCTCTAAGATTACCGGAGTTATTGTGCCGATCATGGGTCTGGCATATATGTTAGTTGCGTTGTTTGTCGTAGTAACGCATTTGAATCTGGTGCCGAGTGTGATCGTGGCAATCTTTAAGGGCGCATTTGATTTTTCTGCAATTTTCGGTGGTTTTGCCGGCTCTGCTATTATGCAGGGAATCAAACGAGGATTGTTTTCTAATGAAGCAGGTGTGGGATCTGCTCCGAATGCAGCCGCATCAGCTGGTGTTGCCCATCCGGTAAAACAGGGATTGGTACAGATGTTGTCTGTTTATATTGATACGATCTTAATCTGCAGCGCAACAGGATTTATGCTCCTTTGCTCTGGCGTGGCTCCGACAGAAGAATTAAAAGGAATGCCGTATGTACAAGAGGCGATAGCAGGTTCTCTTGGAGGATTCGGAAGTGTGTTTATAACAGTAGCGTTGTTCTTATTTGCATTTACAACATTGATCGGAAACTTTTATTATGCAGAGATGGGACTTCGGTATATTTGTGATAAAACTCCGGGAAAAGTATTGTTGACAGTGTTCCGGGCTGTGGCAGTCGGAATTGTATGTGTTGGTGCAATTATGGACTTTAGTGTTGTGTGGGATACTGCGGATGTATTGATGGGCTTAATGGCGTTGATTAATATTCCGGTTATTATTATCTTGAGTAAGCCGGCAATGCATTGTCTGGAAGATTATCTGAAACAGAAAAAAGCCGGAAAGAATCCGGTATTTAAGGCAAAAGATATTGGTTTGAAGACAAAGACAGATTTTTGGAATTAAGGATTAAAAGAAACGAAACGATGGAAAGAGGTCGCCCGGAAAAGGTGACTTCTTTTTTTATTTTGAGTGTGATTCTGTCACAGAAAAATGGGAAAAATCTGATAAGATGGAATATAGATAAAACAAATGAGAAGTGTTAAAATAAAAATAGATATTTTCAAATAAAAAAAGAAAAGGAGAACAAAAATCATGGCAAACAGAATTATGTTGAACGAAACATCTTATCATGGAGCGGGTGCAATTCAGGAAATTGCGGCAGAAGCAAAGGCGAGAGCTTTTCAGAAAGCATTTGTTTGTTCTGACCCGGATTTGATCAAGTTCGGTGTGACAGAAAAGGTGACGAAAGTATTAGAGGAGGCGGGACTTGCATATGAGATTTATTCTGATATCAAGGCAAATCCGACAATTGAAAATGTCCAGAACGGTGTCAGTGCATTCAAAAAAGCGGGGGCAGATTACATCGTAGCAATTGGCGGCGGTTCTTCTATGGATACTGCTAAGGCAATCGGTATCATTATTGCAAATCCGGAATTCGAAGATGTCAGAAGTCTGGAAGGTGTGGCTCCGACGAAGAAACCATCTGTACCGATCATTGCCGTACCGACTACAGCTGGAACAGCGGCAGAGGTTACCATTAATTATGTAATTACAGATGTAGAGCGAAAGAGAAAATTTGTTTGTGTAGATCCGCATGATATGCCGATCATTGCAGTGGTAGATCCGGATATGATGGCATCGATGCCGAAGGGACTGACTGCATCAACCGGTATGGATGCGTTGACACATGCCATCGAAGGTTATACAACAAAAGGCGCATGGGAAATGACAGACATGTTCCATTTGAAAGCAATTGAGATCATAGGAAAATCTTTGCGGGGCGCTGTTGCCAATGAAAAAGAGGGGCGTGACGGAATGGCTCTCGGACAGTATATTGCAGGTATGGGATTTTCAAATGTAGGTCTTGGAATTGCGCATTCTATGGCACATACACTTGGTGCGGTATATGATACTCCGCATGGTGTTGCCTGTGCAATGATGCTTCCGATCGTTATGGAGTACAATGCAGACTGTACAGGAGAGAAATATAGAGAAATCGCCAGAGCAATGGGGGTTAAAGGTGTAGACGAGATGTCTGAAGAAGAATATAGAAAGGCAGCAATAGACGCGGTTCAGAAATTGTCTGTTGACGTTGGAATTCCGACAAAACTGGAGGCTTTAAAAGAAGAAGATTTACAGTTTCTGGCAGAGTCTGCACACGCAGATGCATGTGCGCCGGGAAATCCGAAAGACGCAAGCGTAGAAGATCTGAAGGGATTGTTTAGAAAGCTGATGTAGGGAAAGTTATAAGAGCTGATCTATCTTAACGATATGAAGATATTGATTGTAGGCGGAGTTGCAGGTGGAGCAACGGCGGCGGCAAGGCTGCGCAGACTGGATGAGCAGGCGGAAATTATTATAATTGAACGAAGCGGATATATTTCCTATGCAAATTGTGGACTTCCATATTATATCGGAGGCGAGATTACGGATAGGGAAGAACTGACATTGCAGACACCGGAAAGTTTTTACAGTCGTTTTAGGATTGATGTTCGTGTACGGCAGGAAGTTGTGAGCGTGGACCCTGAAATGAAATGTGTGAATATTCGTAAGCTGGAGGATGGAACGGAATATGTGGAATATTTTGATAAATTGATTCTCTCTCCGGGAGCCCATCCGGTTAAGCTGGATTTGCCGGGAATGGATAATGAGCGGATTTTTACGTTGCGGACAGTGGAAGACACCTTTCAAATTCATGATTTTGTGGAAAAGAAACAACCGAAGTCAGTGGCGATTATTGGCGGTGGATTTATCGGATTGGAAATGGCTGAAAATCTGCTTGGAAAGGGACTTGAGGTTACAGTGATTCAGCGTCCGCTTCAGGTGATGTCTCCGATTGATCGAGACATGGCGTCTCTTGTGCACAATTATTTGCGAAGCAAGGGCATTCGCTTACAGCTGGGTGCGTCAGTAAATGGATTTGCAAATGCGGGAGAGCAGCTGAGTGTTTTGATTCAGGATAAAGATGCGATTGCGGCAGATTTCGTGATTATGGCAATCGGGGTGGCTCCGGAAAGCGCGCTGGCGAAAAAGGCGGGGCTGAAACTGGGGTTAAAGGATGCAATTGCTGTCAACGAGCATATGCAGACAAGCCAGCCGGATATTTATGCCGTTGGAGATGCAGTGGAAGTGAAGCATTTTGTATCAGGAGAACGTGCGTTGATCGCATTGGCAGGTCCGGCAAATAAACAGGGAAGGATTGCGGCGGATCACATCTGTGGTTTAGACAGTAGTTACAAAGGTTCGCAAGGCTCTTCGGTATTGAAATTGTTTGATATGACGGTGGCGTCTACCGGTTTAAATGAAAAGACGGCAGCGGCAGCAGGCTTGGATTTTGATTCTGTGATTTTGTCTCCGGCATCTCATGCAACGTATTATCCGGGAGCTGCAAGTATGACCATGAAAGTACTGTTTGAAAAAAGCAATGGCCGCATACTGGGGGCTCAGATCGTTGGGTTCGGAGGAGTAGATAAGAGGATTGATGTACTTGCCACTGCGATTCGTGCAAGGATGACGGCTTATGATTTGACGGAGCTGGATCTGGCCTATGCGCCTCCGTATTCTTCGGCAAAGGATCCGGTCAATATGGCAGGTTATATGATCGAAAATATTTTGACCGGAAAGGTGAAACAGGTACAGTGGAAAGACGTAGAGCAGTTTCCGGAGGATGTACTTCTCTTAGATACAAGAACGGCGTGGGAATATTCGTATGACCATAGGGATAAGGCAATTCATATTCCGGTAGATGATTTGAGAAAAGTTCTTCAGGCGGAAGAGGAAATCCTTCCGAAAAATAAGAGATACCATGTGTATTGTCAGAGTGGACTTCGAAGTTATCTTGCCTGCAGGATTCTTTCGCAATATGGTTATGAATGTTATAACGTTGCCGGCGGGTATGGATTCTATCAGCAAATGCAGGCGGATGCACCGGTAGAGACAAAAGGAAAACGTCCATGTGGTTTGTAATGTAAAGTGGAGCGGCTGCGTTTGTGAAATGATAGAAAATGCATAACAGAGAAATTAATTGAAGAAAGGGAGTGTTACCCATGGGATTGATCTACCCCATGAGTAACACTCCCTCTTTTTAGGAGTTTATTTATCTTTTCCTTCTGTGGCAAAGTACGCTTTGGTTAGTTTTACAACAGTTACGGATAACAGGAATACGGCAATTAAGTTTGGAATCGCCATGAGTCCGTTAAATGTTTCTGCAATGCCCCAGAGCAATCCGAGATCGGCAGTTGCACCTAAAATGGCTACCAGTGAATAAACAATCATAAAAGGTTTGATTACTTTCTCGTTGAACAGAAATTCAATACAACGTGCCCCATACAGTCCCCAGCCGATGATCGTGGAGAATGCGAAACAGCAAAGTGCTACTGCGGTGAAAATAGACACCCAGTTTCCGTATGTAGAAGTAAATCCCCGGATCGTCAGTTCGGCGCCTGCATCGATACCGTAATGAATCGGAATCCCGCTGCAGAGAATCACCAGTGCAGTCAATGTGCAAATGATGATCGTATCTGTGAATACTTCAAAAATTCCGAATAGTCCTTGTTTGACAGGTTTTTTTGTGTCCGCGCAGGCATGTGCGATAGAACCGGTACCGAGACCGGCCTCGTTGGAAAAGATTCCTCTTGCAACACCTTTTTGCATACTTAAAAAGATACTTCCTACAACTCCGCCGGTGACCGCCGCAGGGTTAAATGCGCCAGTGATAATAGAAGCGAAAACTGCGGGAACCTGCTCGATGTTCAAAAATACAACACCAAGTGCAAGTATAATATAGAAGAGCGCCATAAAAGGAACAAGCCGTTCTGTAACATGGCCGATTCGTTTGACTCCGCCAAGTAAAATTAAACCAACCAGAGCTGCAATCAAAATACCCTGTACCAGATTGATTATGCTGATAGAAGATTCATTGATGATGTTATAATTTAAAAGTGCAGAATTGATCGCGGTTGTGATGGTATTTACCTGTGTTGCATTGCCGGTGCCGAATACGGTTAGAACACCGAAGGCGGCAAAGGCATAAGCCAGCCAGTGCCAGTGTTTGCTTAAACCGTTTTTGATATAGTACATGGGTCCGCCGACTAAATCTCCATGTGCGTTTCGTTCGCGAAAATGAACGGCAAGTGTAACTTCTGCGAATTTGGTACACATTCCTAAAAAGGCAGAAACCCACATCCAGAAAACAGCTCCAGGGCCGCCGATGGCAATTGCTCCGGCGATACCGGCGATATTACCGGTGCCGACGGTTGCGGCAAGCGCGGTACAGACTGCCTGGAAAGGAGTCATGGAACCATCAGATGCCTCACGTTTGCGGAAAATACGCCCGATGGTTGTTTTGATGGCGTAGGGGAACTTGCGTATCTGCAGAAAACCGGTGCGGAAAGTAAGTAACAGTCCGACTCCGAGTATACAAATCATAGCGGGAGCACCCCAGACAAAGTTGTTGACAACACGATTAATTGATTGAATTGTTTCTAACATATAGAACCTCTCATTTCACAAGTATTGTGTTATTGTACCAAGTCGCTAGCGCGACGGCTAACCCTAGGTACGTGAAACCTCTACTTTTTTCATAAAAAGATAGCAGTTTTTGAATTTATGTTGTATTGTTAAGTTACCATCCCAAACAACCTCATAAACCGCCAACTGCTATGATTAGTTTACCATGGATTTTTAATCTCAACAACTACATATCTTATTTTTTTATCCGTCCACCACCTCTTTTTGAAATGTAACAATACTACTTAT
>ENA-ORSX01000874-ORSX01000874.1-human-gut-metagenome-genome-assembly--contig:-NODE-874-length-26078-cov-3.351036_pt1 | contig 26078 bp, 37 predicted proteins | sample MGYA00241904_ERZ509172 | MGnify/ENA primary metagenome ERZ509172 (study PRJEB26280, sample SAMEA2338795) | human gut metagenome | biome: human gut; feature: human-associated habitat; material: faeces...
TGAAAACAGATGCCAACGGCATGATACCGGAAATTCAGCTTCCTGCTCCGCCACTGGAATATAGTATGGCGCCTTCTGAATATCAGCCCTATGCAGAATATACTTTCCGCATTTCAAAAGAAGGCTTTGATGATTTGGATATTTCCGGAGCAGAAATTTTACCGGATGCTACTGCTATTCAAAGAGCTGTCTTATCTCCTCAAGCCGCTCCCGGAGCTTTTGAAGATATTGTCATTCCTGCTCATACCCTCTATGGAGAATATCCTGAAAAAATTCCCGAAGACGAAATCAAGCCTATGGATACGTCAGGGGAAATCGTTCTGAGCCGTGTGGTTATTCCGGAATATGTGGTTGTGCATGATGGTTCTCCAAATGACTCCACCGCAAGGGATTATTATGTCCGTTATCGAGATTATATCAAAAATGTAGCCAGCAGCGAAATTTATGCCACTTGGCCGGATAATACCATTCGTGCAAATGTATTGGCAATTATGTCCTTTACTTTAAATCGTGTGTATACCGAATGGTACAGGAACAAGGGATACGACTTTACCATCACTTCATCTACTGCTTTCGACCACAAATGGATGCACGGGCGAAATATTTTTGAAAGCATCTCCCGTATTGTAGATGAGCTCTTTGACAATTATCTTTCAAAACCAGGGGTGCGGCAGCCGATTTTAACTCAGTATTGTGACGGACAAAGGGTACAGTGCCCGAACTGGATGACCTAATTGCAACAACATACAAACAACATTATATAGTGTTTTATTTGCAAGATGATACAATATATCTTCGTAATAACTCTTTTAAAGAAAAAACGCACGGAACATACCATGCGTTTTTCCATTCTATCTCTTTAAAGTCCTAAAAACTTGCAATATCCCTCAAACGGAAACTCTATACTATATTCTTTCGCAAGTTCCGATGCTCTTTCAATTATTTTTCTTTTTTCTTCTTTTGAATATCCATTAAAACAAACTGTACCTTGGAAATATTTAATCATCATAATCATTCCAAAAGCATTTGCGTCAATCTCTGCCTTTTGCATTCTATATCCGTTTAAATTTATTTCTTCTATTTCTTTATAGTCTGCAAAATATGTATTATATTCATTTAGAAATTGCCATTTATGTCTTAATTCATGTGCAACTGTAAAGTATATATCACGGCTGTCTAATTCCCCTGCTAAAATAATTTCATCTTTTTCAGGAATGTAATCGCCTCTTTCAGCATCTACTACATTTTCATTATATTCAATTTTAGGTGTATCTATTTGTAAAAAATCAGCTATTTCATTTGCAAATTTAACCAACTCTTTAAAATCATCTAATTTAATCATTTTTGCTCTCCTTATATGATATGTATTCTTATAATTATTATATAAAAATAATTTCATAAATCAAGCATTTGTATGATATTCTTAGCGAAAACCAAATTCAATAGCAGAATTTGGCATCCTGCTATTGTTCTTATTACACCAATGCCCCTCTGTCATTTGTTCTTGCCAAATGCCCATCTGACATAAAGTAGAACATTTCATTTCCAATCCAAACAAGCTCGTTACGTGCCATGTAACCGCCTTCCTTGAGCCAGAACCAATTTCCGTTTTCGTCTTTGTACCATTCGTTTTCCGCCATAGCACCATCTGCTTTAAGATAGAACCAGTTTCCATTGATATACTGCCAACCGGTTTTCATTGCTCCACTATTATCCATGTAATACCAGTATCCGTTAATATGCTGCCATCCGGTAAGCATATAACCGTTACCATTAAAGTAGTACCATGCTCCAGAAATCTGTTCCCAGCCGTTCGTAGTGTAGGTACCATCTGCATGTTTATACCACCATCCTGTTTCGTTTTTTACCCACTCTGCCTGAGAGGAAGAAGTGCCTGTAATACCTTCGAAAATGGCTTCCGCACATTTTTCTACATCCCACCTTGCTGCATCGTTCTGGCTGTCAACAAAACAGCATTCCACCAGAAGTGCCGGGGCATTTGTATGTTTTAATACATACAATCCGGTTCTTGTTTTTACGCCTCTGTTTGTAATTCCAAGAGCAGATGATACTTGACTGGATATTCTTGTAGCAATATCTTTTGTTTTATTGTCATAGATTAAGGTTTCCACACCTGTACCGCCCCCTGCGTTAAGGTGGATAGAAATATCCAAATCAACCGAATGGGCATTACATTTAGTTACAATATTTTTTAAATTCTGGGATGAGCTGCAATTTGTATCATCCGTGCAATCATACACAGTATGTCCGGCAGCTCTCAACTTTGCAATAAGAGTATTTTTTACCAGTCTGTCTTCCACAGACTCTTTTAAAATTCCCACTGCTCCGCTTGCTCCCTGTCCCTGTGGGCAGTGTCCTGCGTGTATGTTATATCTTCCCATGTTTTCTCCTTTCTGCCGGCTATTGCGCCGACGCAACAAAACAGAGAGCTTGTTTCCAAGCTCTCTTCCTGTCAGTTTCTATTCTTCTTTCTTTAACTGCTTTACCATCTGATTGACGTATGTACTCAATCCAGCCACCAGCACACCTTGCGTAATCGCTGTAAAAACTGCCAATGCATTTTCCTGTCCGCTACCACACGCACAGGTAGCAAACACATAGATGGCACTAATGGCAACACCTATACCTCCAAGAAGCAAAGGGATATATTTGTCTTTTACAGTCTGGGACTGCTTCAACCACATCCCAATAAAATAAAGCACAATCGCTACTACAATCAGCTCCGGTTTTACATAATTCATAATCTGTTCCATTATTCTTCTGCCTTCCTTTCTAAATCTTCAATTCTGTGATTGGCCACTTTTACTTTTTCCTCCAGCAAGTAAGTCCTCTCAACAACAGAGTTATGCTTTTCTACTTTCTTTTCCAGCTGCTCTATTCTGTATTTAATAAGCTGCGTACCGCCAAAACTGCCCGCTAAAGTTCCAATCAAAGACAAAATAGCAACCACAATCGTCTCTGGCATCTTCATTCCCCTTTCTCTATTTTATGCAATAAAATAAGACCAGTTAAGGTCTCTCTAAAAATCTTAATTCATTTCTTCTAATACTTTTCCGACTTCCTGTCTTAATGGCTCCTGAATTTCTTCCAGTCTTAAATGCCCCATTTTAATTCGCATTGCTAAAAATCTTGCCATAATCTACACCTCCTGTTTTAAAATTACTTCCTGTAAAGCTGCTTCTGTTACGTCTGCACGCTGAGACAACGCTTCAATCTGTTTTTCTGTTTCTGTTTTTTCTCTTAAAGAAAAAGAAGCCAATACCTTGTTTGCTTCATCAATATCTACATTGAAATAAGTAGCAGATGCAAGTAACATTTTCTCATATTCTCCTGTAACCTGTTCATCCTGTTTAAACTGTACGGAGTCTAAATTTCCTTTTTTCTTTAAAGCGGTTGTAAAATTACCAAGAGCTGTGAAGTCATTACACAAAACGGTAATGTCTCCTAAAGATGCACCCGGCATGATTTCAAATTCTGTTTTATCTGTAAATACAATTTTCTGCATAATTTTTCTCCTTTTTAATTAGATTAATTTAACAAGTTGTATATAAGATTGACCTTTCACGGCAGTTAAAGTTGTATCATCACTTGGTTTTGATACTAAAAATTGTAGTTTTTCACCAGATGAAAAATATCCACAATAAAATCCTTGAAAAGTTGAGTAAAGAGATACAGGTTGAATATAAGATTGTAAAGTCGCTCCGTCTTTCACAAGTTTTCCCCAAAAATTACTATTGCCCGTACATCGCAAGGCAACTTGTAAAAAAACAAGATATAATCCTCCCTCTTTTACTTGTATTCCACCTTCTGAAAAACTTTTATAATATTTGTCATCTACTAAGTCCCATGCATTTCCAATGTTTTGATAACTCGTTGATAAGTTCCAATCTGAAGCATAACCTCCGTTAGAGCATTCTGCCCCTGTTCGGTCAAAGTGGTTCTGTACTCTAGTTTCAACAGTTGTTAATCTATCACCCAATGTTTTTCCCATAGTTGCATCTAAAGTTTTTCCTGCAACTGTTGTCGTAAGATTTTGTATTGGGTTTTCAAAAGCATGCGCTTTTAAATCATTGAAAAATTTCGCCACTTTCCCTAATACAGTTTTAAACCTTTCATTGCTTTTGATATTTTCTCTTGTACTTGCCATCGTAAAAGGAATTGCTGTGTTTGCATTTACTACTCCGGGTGGTCCCTGCAAGCCTTGCTCCCCTTTCGGACCTGTTGCTCCTTGCGGTCCCCGATCTCCCTGTGGTCCTTGTTTTCCCTGCGGACCTGCTGGTCCTTGTGCTCCGGTTTCTCCTTTGGGTCCTGCCGGACCTGCCGGTCCTTGAACAGGGCCTAAATCAATTTCCTGTACTGCCATTTTTATCCTCCTGATTACTCATAGATTGCATATAAATGTCCGCCCCTGATTTCGAAGCTTGGTGTTTTTCCATCCGCACCTTTTGGTCCTTGTGGACCTTGTGCTCCATTTGCGCCAGTTTCACCTCTCGGACCTGCCGGTCCTGCAATTCCCTGGGCTCCCGGATTTCCCTGTGGTCCTCTTTCTCCCTGTGGTCCTTTCATACCCTGAGCACCGGATAAATCTGTAAGAAAGGTATAAGTAGTTTTTCCTTTCACATATAACTTTGCATTATCTTCATCTTCTACATTTTCTGTATTGATTACGACAAAGCCACCTTCTTTTACCCCGTCGGTAGCAAAGCCTGCGTTCATGGCTGCCACGGAAGGATACGTTTTTGCAACTGCAAAAGGATCGCCTTTTTCTCCTTTTGGTCCTTGGATACCCTGCTCGCCTTTGGCTCCAGCTGGGCCTGCCGGTCCCCGTTCACCTTTTGCTCCTGCTGGTCCGGTAGGTCCTGTTTCTCCCTGTTCGCCCTTGGCTCCAGCCGGTCCAGCTGGACCCTGAATGCCTTGTTCGCCTTTTGCTCCGGATGGACCTGCTGGACCTCTTTCACCCTGTAACCCTTTTTCTCCCTGCGGTCCTCTTGGTCCCACAATGCTTCCTAAATCTACTTCTCTTGCCATGTTTTATTTCTCCTTTTCTTCATATATTGCAATCAGGTGTCCGTCCCTTACAACAAAATTAGGGGTGACACCGTCTTTGCCTCTTAGTTCTTCTGTTTGGATTAAATCTATCCAATCATTACTATCTGTATACCGCCACTGTATAGCAGTTCCGTTGTTTCTCAGTTCAATTTCCCTGCCGCCGGAACCAGTAGGAAGACGGATTTTGCTTCCAATCTCTTTTCCACCGGAAAGCAGCTGCAATTCATTCTCAGTAAGTTTTATATTATCCGCTTTTAAATCCAGCTTTTCCAAAATTTCCCTTAATAAGTTTTTTTCTGGCGGTGCAGTATAATCTTCCGGCCGTTGTCTTTGTTTTACTACCAATGTAATTGTACGAATAGTTCGTCCTTCTTTCGCCGTAGCAATGTAAACATAGGCTTTTATATTCTCTCCTGTGCGCAGCAAAACATCAGGAATATTTACTGATATACAATCTATAATCTCTGCCTGCTGTATTAAGGCTTCCGTATCACTTTCACAACAGAAATGTACTTCTGCGTGGGTAACATCCGGTATCCCATATATTTCTAATTTTTGCCCGTAATCCCATTGTGTCAGTCCGGTTGCCGTGATATGCTTTTTGTACTCGTCAGTAAAATCGACCTTCAATATCATCCCTCCCCGATTATGTATTTCAACCTGCCATTCACAATCTTAAGTGGCGGAACCGGTTCCATCGTATTATGAATTAAAAATAAATGTCCTGCCTTTACCGTCATAGCGAAGACACCCGGTTTTAAATCCAGTACCGTTGCCGCCCCATCTTTTCCAGCTGGTCCTTGTGGTCCTTTTGGTCCCTGAATTCCCTGCTCTCCTTTTGGTCCTACTGCACCTTCTGCTCCTCTTGGAATAAAGAACTGAAAAACAGCATCTTTTTTCGTTCCGGTATTTGTCACTCTTGCGTCTTCCCCTGCCGGAAGGGTCCTTGTATCTCCTGCCTGAACCGTGGCGCTGAATTTTCCTTCCTGTGCAGCTTTTATAATTTCTTCTTTGGTTTTCTCCATTTCCTCAATGGCAGCCTGTGTCTTTTTTAGGAGCTCATCAAATAAATTGCTTCCGTTTTCGCTATCAATAGGAATAAGGCTTCTGCTCACCTTAATAGGCTGGATAAACGTTAATAATGTTTTTCCGTTTATTTGTACCTCTGCCTGTAAGGAAACTTCTCCTCTTTCTGCAAACATCTGCTTTACAGGCTCTACTTTAATTACATTGTCTTCGATTACTGCGGTGTTATAAATGCCTTTTTTTGATGGTTTTTCTACACATATCATTGCTTTGGCATTTTCCGGTATCTCATAATCAACAATTTCAAATTCAATTGGTACTGCATCAGCTCCTTGGGGATACTCGATTGCATCCTTGATATAATCCCTTAGTACGAAGATTTTTCTTTTAATACTTTCCATTTCCTACTCACCTCCTTATGCCGGTATAAACCTTACAATATACAGCCCCTCCGGTTCCGGTGGAATAATCCCACCACCGTCTTTATATCGAAGCACCAAATCCCACGGATAACTATAGAAGTTTGCTTCGTACACTTCTGTTCCCGTCTGGTCTCCTGTTTCCGGATGCCCTCTGCTGGAAGAAGCATGTACAATCCTTCCATTCCCCAGATACATAGCGGTATGATGTGTGGTATTTAAGAATACATCTCCACGCTGCGCCCCTTCTCCGGTTACAAGGTTTACATCATCTGCAATAGTAAATCCTGCTGCCGTAAAAAGTGTTTTCATGTTTCCGGTGTAGACTCCTGTGCCACCCCCGATATTTACCCCAGCTTTTCGATATGCCTGCGTCACAAAGGAAGAACAGTCGTAATCAGGTCCCCAGCGGTTTTGCTGGCTGTATCCGTGGCTATTATCCGCTGCGGTATCGCAAGCCCACTTGATTGCTTTTTCGATTACATCTGCACCGGAAAATTGTTGCAGGTAATTGTACCATTTTCTTGCGCACTGCCTTCTCTCTGTTTCCACTTCCACGCCGGCACGCTCAAAATTCTTTAAAAATGCACTCGCCAGATATTCCGGGCTTTCTTTACTTGTTCTGAACTGCTCGAACGAAATTGGATAAGCAGATGTTTTGATCCACTGTCCTGAGGATACAGTTAAGTTCTGTATCCAGTAGAGCTGTCCGTCCGGATTGTTAATGCTGTATCCGTTTGCCGTTGCCCAGTTGGTATAATTAGTTGCCGGAGTCCACTGCACAAGTCCGAAGCCACCCTTATAATTCCCTTCCTGCAAGCTCTGCCATAGCCCCGGGTTAATGTTTGACTCTTTTTCCATGTTTCCTAAGATGCCGCCTATGGCATTTAAGGACCAGCCCATCTTTGCAAAGTATTTATGCACTTCTATGGCATTTCCCTGCATCTGCGCTTCTGTCAGGTACTTATTCCCTATCGTCCATGCCATTAAAATGCACCTTCTTTCGTATTTCCACCTACAACTATGCCATTTACCAACTCTACAAATGTTCCATCAGAAAATTCTATTCTTCCAGTTTTTGCAGTCTTCCCGTTCATATCCAATTCCTTAGCACTTATCCCTACCGTATTTCCGTCTTTTCTTACCCAAAAACCTCCACTGTAAGAGTCTTTTGGTGTGCCTCCTGTAAAGGCAGTGTAGCTCGGCCAACCGCTCGGAAGACCTTCCGGTGTGCTCGGTAAGCTTCCACAGCAATGGATACTTGCAATTACATCTCCATCCACTCCCAATATTTCAAGATTTCCGTTGTTGAACCGGAACCCTCTTTCCACTCTTCCGATTGCAGAAGTTTCAATTAAGAGCTGTGCTGCTTTTATAATCCCTTTGTTTAAGTCTAATTTGAACCCTTCTACACCTTCCACATAATTTTCTGACATCAGTTCGCCACCACGGATGCGGTCTGCAACCATTGTTCCTGCCACAATTAAATCTGCAAAAAAGCCTTGCCCTGTTCCAAAAGTTTTCCAGTCCCAATCCCTGCCGTCAGCAGTGCGTTTACCGGCAATCTGAAATCCCATTGTCCCTAAGCATAAAGCTCCGTATGTAGGTGATTTTTCATCTAAATCTTCAAATAAAACAGCTCTTACCGCGCTCTTTTTTGCAGCGCTGCTCTGTGCCCGCATCTGTGCTTTCACTCCGTCTATCAGGCCTTGTATTTGCTCCCCTACTACGGTTCCGTCCGGTCTGATTGCGCCATCTATGCGGTTTACCATGCTTGTTACATTATTAAAGTAATTGTATTGGTAATCTCCTAATACCACTTGTATAGTTTTTCCCGCCAGACAGTCGTATTCCAATTCAATTACCCTTGCGTCAGTGACAATCCCTAACTTGCTGTGCTTGCAATGCACAACATCTCCCAATCCTACTGTTTCCAACTCCTTATATTCTTCATACTCTTTCACATTCTGAAGAAGTACCAATTCTACGAAAATGGAAATCTTGGGTTTGTCAATGCCAAGAGCATATTGCTGTCGGCATTTTTCTTCTAAGGCTTTGTCTAGCTCCTCCTGTGTATCACAGATGATTGCTCCGTTTTCTTCATCATCTTCCGATGCGTCCTGTCGCATTTTTACATCGTCAAATGTTATGGTGGCAATCTTTACCGTAGGATACTTATCAATTAGCTCAGAGTCCACAGGAACGGAACTTTTATACCCGTTGTATGCTTTTGGGAAAATCTTTGTTACAACTTCCCTTGTGTCAACTTCTTCCTGTACTCCGTCTTTTTTTATATTTTTCCCGTAAAGTACCTGTACTCCGTAATCATTTCCCTGTCTTTTATTCACAATTACTTCGTAATTATTAAAAAGGATTTCTCCGCCCCAGCGGTTTATAAAAGAATTATCATCGTTGCCGTTTAAAGCTTCGATAAAGTTCTTATATTCGTAATAGGCAGTGCTTCGCGCTGTAATATCCGACTTTGCGCTGTATTTCCCATTTGGGGCAAGCATAAGGTCAAGGGCTTCCTGCCCCGTTTTGTCTGTTGGGCGGATATCCTGCAAGAAACAGTCTTCTTTCGCATCCATAAAAATAGGCTCTGCATAAGCAGTCACCCCTGTTTCTGTCTTTTCCTTCTGTTTTATACGGAATAACTGCTCTCCATTAAAAGATGGTGCTTTTATAACCGCTTCTTCCGTTATGTACTCCCATCTTCCTTCCTCATCTACGGGATGATGCAGCTCGAAGGACCATGCGCCGTTTAACGTTGTATGCGCCACAGCTTTATCCGGCAACAATGGCATATCTCCGTTTGCCTTAAAATTCGTATTCTCCGGCTTATAAATCTGTATCACTATAAACACCTCCAGTTTGGCTTTATCTGCAATACAAAACCGGGAGAAACAGAAATCTTGTTCCTTCCCGGCTTCAAATATAAGTCTTCATATTCTCCTGTTATTGCAGTATTTTGCAAGGTTTTATCTTCTCTGTATGTAAGCATACGCTCTGTATCAATAATTAGGCTTCGGCTTACGTTCGCTTGTACCGTTTTTCCGTTTACAGTCAGTGCGCAAAAGCCTTCACCTCTTAGATAATATATCGGCTTGCATAATAAGTATGGGTTCTGCTCCGCTTCCTTGCTGCTCATTTTCATTTGTCCGTCTCTTAAATAAGTATAAGGATTGCATTCAAAATTCACAGTCAGGTTTCCAATCCTCCTCGATGTATGCTCAATCTCTCCAACTGTAACTTTCTTGACTTTATAAAAAAATGCCGCATCATCTTTGAATATCAATTCCCTGTTTATGTCATTTAACAACCAGTTTTTAATCTGCCTTGTTTCATCGTACCATCTTGTGTCCTTTATAAGAAAATTAAGCTCTACCGGAATAACTATGTCTTCATACCCATCTTCTTCCAAATATTTTCCATCTCTCCCAGATACCTCCGTCTCTTTATAGCGTTTTTGGGGTACCGGGATATTTGGAAAGTTTTTCATACATATACGGAATTCCGATGCTTTTCTGTTATTGTATTCAAAATCGCTCATGCTAATCCCATTGCCCTCATTCTTTCTTTTTGCCCATTGCCGATTATTTTTGTCACTTCTCCGGCCAGCACTTTTGTCAATTTTCCATCTCCGATATACACATTTACATCTGGTGATATATTTAATGTTTTTAAAGCTTCTATAAATGCAGTTACCAGACTTTCATTATTTATCTTGTTTTCTTCCCTGATGTATTCTCTTAGCAGCTTAATCGGAAGTACCGCCTCCGGTCCTGCTTCGCCGCCCGCCATCAATGAGCTTCCGTTTTGTCCAAATACTGTCGGTTTATTTAAAATACCGCCCTTTGCATACCATTTTATACTTCGGCTTTCAATATGCTTAGTTTTTGTTTTTTTCGATATTTCAAACAAATTTGGCATTTTAATTGCAGAAAATAGGGATGTTATTTTATTCAATTTTTCCAAAATCCAGTTTAGCCCGTCTTTAAGCCCTTTTCCTATGCTTTGTATCAAATCTCGAAACCACTCGCACTTATCATACAATACCATTATCGCCGTCACAATCGCTGCTATTGCACCTCCTACGCCTGTAAACTTCAATGCTGTTCCTAAGAGTTTTGCAACTGCTGTTCCACTTTTCATAATTCCTATCATAGAGGATACACCCGAACATATTCCGCCTACAATTTTAATAAGCGGAGATGCTGCTGCTATTAAAAGAATAAATCCTGTAATATTCTTTTGTGTTTCTGGTGGCAAAGCGTTGAATTTTTCTATAAGCCCAGTCATAATTTCTGTAACTCTGGTAATAATAGGTGCAATGGTATCGGCTAATTGCGCTGTGGCTTGCTGAAAATCCGCTGTGGCTTGATTTCCGTCTACAATATTTTTATTTGCTTCCTGCCACTTTACGCCTGCCTGCGTTAATCCTTGCTCTGCCAATAACTGCTGCACAAGATTAAATCTTTCCGTATTATTTCCTGCTTCCTGTAAAGCAAGGTTAAAGAAATCCTCTGCCGTAGTCGCCCCTGCTACTGCTTCATTCCATGCCTTATTTGCTTCAGTATTTTCTTTCATTTTAACGCCAAATTTCTCACCTTCCATACTTCCCCAGTTCAATACATCCGCAAATGTTCCAGTCACCTGTCCTGCACGTATCGTTTCGTTAATAGACTCTGCTAATCCGTCTATCGGAATACTATCACCATACTTTGCCCATGCACCTATGGTTCCGTTTACCAGTTCTGTTAATTGACTCTGTGTTAGACCTAACGCTTGAAGATTTGCAGTTGTTGTTGCCGCAGTCTGGTCGTCTCCTAATACACTAAATAACTGCTCATACGTTTCCTCTGTCTGTTCTGCTGTATATCCTGCAAGTTCGCTTGATGCTTCTAATGAAGCCATTATTTTTCGATACTCCTCTGTCGCAGGAACAAGTGCTGCTGCCCCAGCCGCTAATCCCGCCGCTCCTGCTGATATGGTGCCAAGTTTATCACCTACATCTTTCGCCTTATTTCCGAACTCATCCAATTTATTTGTGTATTCTTTTACTTTTGCAGCTCCACTCTCTAACTGTTCTTTCACGTCATCTAAACTTCTCTTATATTTGTTTAATTCCGCTTTAGTCTGGTTTAGTTGTGCTTTTTTTGCACTGATAGCTTTCTCATTTTTTTCTTCTGCGTTTTCCAAAAGGGAAAGTTGTTTTTCTAACGTTTTTATCTGTGCCTCATAATTCTGCGTCTGAGAAGTAAGAAATGTTTGCTCATCTTTCAGCTTTTCTGCTGCTTTCGTTCCTTCTTTCCACTGTGTTTTCATTAGTTCAAAGGCGCTTTGGTTTTCTTTTGCAGACTCAGATAATGTATTCAAACTGCCGTCCAGCTTTTTCATTTCTTCTTCCATTTCTGCTGAACCACTTGTAATTTGCACAGTTACTTCTTTTAACTCTTTTTGATATTTTATAAGAGTAGCTTGAGTACTATTTAGCTGGTTTTTCTTTTTTCGTATAGCCTGTGTATTTTTTTCTTCTGCACTTTCCAAGAGAGAAAGTTCTTCTTCCAACATAGACACTTTTTGTGAATATGCTTCTGTTTGATTTGTTAGAAATTCCTGTTTATCTTTTAGTTTGTCCATGGATGCCGTACTGTCGTCCCATGCTAATTTTGCTAATTTAAAAGAATTTCTATTTTCCTGTATCGCATCATTTACTTGTTGTAAACTTTTTTTAAAATCTACTGTTCCGTCTGCTTTAAATACCAATCCTACTCTTTGTAAACTATCTGCCATATATCAGTTTCATCTCCTTTATTTTGTTTTCTTGATATTTTTCATACATTTTATTAAAAAAGATTGGGTCGGTATTCCAAAACTCTTTTTCGTTCATGCACATTTCTTTTGCTGCCAGCATATAGCTTACCCAGTCGATTTCTATGGTGTCCTCATAGTCTTCGCACGTTTTTTTTTATCGTATTTATCAAATTCTTCTTGGAAAGCATCTAATACTCTGGCTATATCTCTTGTATCTGGAGGAACTAATGACAGAGCTTCATCAAATGACACTGTTTTTCCATTACTCCGCAATAAGGAATAAATAATATTTGCAGTCATTTCAAAGCTTTCATGCTCTGTAAGTCTTTTAGGGTTCTTCTTTACTTTTTTCATAATTCTGTAATAGCCTTTTTGCCTTTGCAAATAATACAAAGTGCCAAAATTCACTTTAATATCAAGTCTTGTCCCATCTGTTAAATCAATAAAATGCTCTGTCATTTCAACCTCCTACTCCTGCTGCCGCTTTTAAATCCTCCTTGGTTAAAATCGGCTTCGTAAAGAATTTTTCCTCTGTAAGCCCTACTGGGAAAGATGCCATTGTAGAGTCTACCATTGCCTTAATATCTCCGTTATCATTAAACGGATATGCTTTAATGGTTACAGTATCTGTCTGCTCAGAGAATTTTTCTTCGCTTGTATTTGCATTATCGGAGTTTTCTGCAAGCTTGCATTTCGGATACCATTCGTATCGAGCTTTTCCTCCGCGCATAATCACTACTTTTCCGTATGCAAAGTAAGGGCGGATGCCTTTTCCTCCGGACAGTACCAGACCGCCTTCATCCACAACATCTCCTCTCATTTTTGCAAGAGTCTCTGCAACAAAGGCAATGTTTTCAACTTCAATATCCACTCCGCTTACTGTTTCATCTGTGTCGTAAACTTTTCCACTTGCGTAGACAGATGCAGACTCTCCGTTTTCTGTTACTTTTACACTTTTTACAGTTTCTGTCTTTTCCACCTCTGCATCATAAGTTCCGTCCCAGTCTTCTTTTTCTGCTGCAAAACAAATATACTGCGCTCCTACTGTTTCTTTAATCGGTGGCTTTTTTGATGTAATGCTCATAATTACCTCCTAAAAATATTCTGTGTCATGATTTTATAATACTTCTCTTTGTTTCTTTCAAATTCCGGCTTGATGTGAGGGCTACCGTTCATTTTCGTTGTTCCGTTTTCTACCATAGGTCCATAATATTTTCCCCAGCCTACTTCTACATCTTTGTTAGTCCTCTTGTGTGTTACAGTATCCAAAAGATGTGTATACCCGGCTTTTGCTATTTGAGAGCGTGGTTTTGGAAGCTTTCGGATATCCGCTGCAAATTGTTCAGCGCCTTTTTCTAATCCTGCTAAAACAGCATCTTCCTTTATGTCGTACCCATCTAAAATTTTCTGAAGCGCATCAAATCCATCATCTTCATGAAATCCCATCAATGTCCTCCACTACATCTAAAGCGAAGTATGTATGCCATGTTTTCGCAAACACTGCATCTTTTTCCACGTACTCATGCTGAAATGCCGGATGTAATCCCAAATCACGAAGTTTCTTTCTAAGTTCCTTATATTTCTCATGCTGTGGCGTTCTTGCATAGAAAGAAATCTGGTAAGTTACAACGTTATGATAGCCTTCGCCTGACGCTGTTTCATCCTGTTCGTAGTATGGCCAATACACAATACGTGGATATTTATTTACATTCTCATCACTGGAAATCCCTTCATTTGCCGGAATATCTAAACTATGTAATAATTCACTTAATTCCTGTTTTGTCATAAGATTTCAAGCTCCTTTTCTGGTCTTACAAGGGTAAGCTCTGTTTCCGGAAATCCCTCTTTGCTTGTAATATGTGCTGCATTATAAACAAGGTGCTGTTTTCCTTCTATCAGGCAGACACATTTACTGTCTATTTTCTTATACTGCGGTATCCTGATTTTTGCAGTAATTTCTTTTCCTCCCTGGTCAAATTCATAACGCAATTTGTCAAACACGGAAATTTCCCTGTAACAGATACACATCCCTGTTTTTTTAAGGACTTCTACCGGAAAATCAGTGGTCGTATCATTTTTAATTCGATATAGCCAAAAGCACCCATCCGTATATTCTGGTAACTGTGTCATGTTATACCTCACTTCCCAACTGCCAGCTCACAATCAAATTTTGATAATTTTCTTCCCATTCATGGACTTTATGATGATATGCGTAATAGATATAATTTTTCAGCAAACTTCTGTATGTGTAATCCTTTTCCAAGTCTGCTTTGGGATTAAGATGTAAAAGCCTTGCTTCTCCTTCTTTTGCATAATTCATAAGTCCTTCATCCGGGAAGAAAGGCGGAATTTGAAATTCCTGCCTTACTTCGTAAATAAGCTTTTCCAGTTCCGCCATATCCTATCAGCCTCCTGCGCCCGGTGCAGTCACCTGTGTAACAGGAAGAACATATTCCTCTAACTTTGTAACGTCAAATACTACCGCACAGTTATCATCGTCCGCTCTTCCATTTGCATAACATTTTCCAATCACGAGATTTGCGTCTTCCATAGCTTTTGTCTGGTCATATTCATCAAATCTCACACCGGAAATTCCCATGGTGTAAACGCCTTTTAATGTAAAGATACCGGTTCCTTTCGGACAGTTTGCATCTACATGTTTTACAATCGGCATAAAGGATGTATTTCTATATCCTCCTGTAAGCGCTTCGCCATACATACAAGGGTCTACAAATTCTGCCTCATCCAGAGGGTTACAGATAAGATGTAATTCTGTCACTTTTCTCTTTCCATTATTTGACAGAGTTTTTCTTACTTCCATCAAGCCTTTCGGAGAGAATTTTTTAATTGTTGTCAGCTTTGTTTTCACCTGTGCAGTTCCGGTAGATGTAAAAGTCTCCAATTTCTTTGTAATTCCTACTGGGCCAGTTTTCCCATCTCCGTTTAAGTATCCATCCACTAATCCGTCCTGCATTGCTTCTGCAAGAATAGCCCTGAAATATTTATCTACGAACGGAAGCGCTAAGTCACGGATTGCCTTTGGAATTACCATAAATACAGTTAATTTATGCTGTTCTAAGTCAATCCCTTTAATGGTAGCAGATAACTCCCCTGTAATTGCAGCGGTTAAATCTGTTCCCCACACAGCTTTTCCAGTATGTTCCCCCGTAATCCAATGTTTTACATCTGCCGGCGCAAAGTTTACAAGAGTTAAAATGTCACTTGCTGTTTTTACATCTTCCAGCGTTCTTTCAATAATGGAAGTTGGCAGGATATCAATCTGTTTTGCTGTAATCGCCTGGTATACGCCCTCTTTTACTTTTCCGTAAAATTCATTTTCTTCTTTGCTCAAGGTATGCAAACCAAGGGATTTTCTGTAATTTTCATCTGCTGCCGCTTTGGCATTCTGTTCTACCAGTTCTTTAATCAACCCGTCATGTTTTGCACTAATAATCATTTCCGCCGCTTCGTAGATAGCAGCACTTTTGTCTTCTGCACCATCCAGTAATTCTTTTACCTTCTGCTGTAATTCTTTATTTCCATCAATAATCATTTTTTACCTCCATTAAAAAAAGCACCCCAGTCGGTGCTCGCTTTTGGTTCTTCTTTTTTTAATAATTCTACAACTTTTTTTGCAACTTCTTCTGTATCCAATGTTTCCTGCTGCACGGCTACCGGAGTATTTAAAATTCTATTTCGGATGCTCATCTGCGCGGATTGATTTGCCCCATCTTCTTTTTCTTCGTAAATACTTGTGGCAAATCCATACTCTACGGCTTTATCCGCATCAATCCATGTTTCTTCATCCAGCATCTTTTTTACTTCATCTTCTGTAATACTTACACGGTTCATGTAAGCTTTTACAGACGCCTGTGTGATAGTGTCTAAATCATCCGCCTGCTTTCTAAGCTCTGCCGCATTTCCCTGTCCGTAAGTCCATGCGTTGTGTATCATCAAAAGAGATGCGCCATTCATGACTCTTTCATCACCAGCCATGAAAATGACAGATGCTGCGGAACATGCAAAGCCATCACAGTAAGTAGTTACTTTTGCTTTGCTGTTCTTTAAAACGTTGTAGATTGCCAAACCTTCTGAAACCGCACCACCACTTGAGTTGATGTGTACTTCAATTTCATCTGCATCCAGTTCAGACAGTTCTTTTACGATGCCATAAGCATCTTTGTCTTTTTCTCTCCACGGGTATGTGGTGATTGTTCCGAAAATGTACAACTCTGCTTTGCTGTCTTTCTTTTCTAAAGCGTAATACTTCACTCTTTTTTCTCCTTTCTTAGATTTACTATTTACCCCATAGCTGGGAGATATGTGGATCACCTCCTTATGTGCTGTTCTTTTCTGCCGTTAAGTCATTCGTGTAGTTCTTCGTCACAACTCTCTGCGTAGAGAACTCTGTTCCCAGTTCTTCCCAGCCCACCATCCTAAAGATTTCGTCTAAACTGAAACCGATTGCTCTAAGCTTATCCAGATTAGCAGCGCTTTCAATAATATCTACATGCTTATATCCGGACATATCAATCCAAATCTTTTCTCCTTTTAGGTAGTCGGTCTGTCCTACCAGCTTTGCATTTAAAGAGTCATTTAAAACTTCTACTACCCAACTTACTGCGTACGTGATAAACTCATTTGTGCTGTCCGCTTTTTCTGTAATCTCTCCCAAGAATACTGCTTTCGGTATATCGAATGCAAGAGCGCACTCTACAAAGATTTCATGTGCAATCTTTGTCAGGTCTTCTGTACTTACGTTATTTGTAATCTTTAACTCTCCTACGGAAAGTGTATCCTGATTTTTAATAATCTCTACTTTATCAGATGTTAAAAGTTTCTTAATATTATTCTTATATTCATCTTCTGTAAGCACTTTTTCTGTTCCATCAGGGTTCTTTGTTCGCATTATTTGTTGTACGCCCTGTGTTCTTAATTCAAATTTAGGGGTGCTGGAAATCCTCTTTGCTTCGCTTAACGCATCTAAAATTTTGTCGTATTGACCAAGCACTTTTTTCAGATATGTTTTAATCTTTTCATTTCTACTTCTAAGGTGTATGACCTCATCTGCATAAAATGTTCTATCCAGATGCAAGCTGTTACCATTCGATGTAATGACAACATTTGTATACCTCTGCTTTAGGACTACGGATGTATCTACATTCCATGAGTCTGCAATATATAGACTTTTCCCTGTTCTGCAAATCACACATTCTGTCTCTATCAATAACTTTTTTACGGCTTCTATCCAAAAATCCGTTGCTGTCTCATTCTCATTTGCCTTTACATTCAGCATATAATAAATATCATCTTTTACTCTTCTGCTTTTTCTCTGTACGACAAATTCGCTTTTTGCCACAGCTTTCGCAATCATGCTGATTGCTTTTTCGATTGCCAATTTTGATATATGCAGCTCTGTAATATCTGCCGATATACTTTCCATAATCGACTCTACTTTTCCTTTTTTACTCCATGTAAAATCAAACATATACTATCGCCTCCTTTATCAAATCTTTTGAATACATGGCAGCTATAAAGGCCATAAATCCATCATTTTTTCTTAGCTTCGGTTCAATTTTTCCATATTGTTTATTTCCAAATTTATCTGTAAGTACCTGTGTATTATTTGTATACCACCGCATAATTGCAGATGGTCCATAGACAATTTTGTTTTCTGAAAACAACTTTTCGATTTCCGGTGCAATAATTCCACAGACAGAACCCAGTTTTCTTATTAAGCGTACCGTTCCGTATGGATCCTGCCGTGTTTCTTCTCGGAGACCGTAAGACTCAAAAAGCAAGCGGAACATAGTGTATCGGTATGTATCCATGGTAATTTTCACAACAGTATATTCCTGCATTTTTTCCATACACCACTTTACAATTTCTTCCGGAGGAATTACAGGTCCTTGCACTACTTCATAATCCATAAATTCCGGCTGTCCGTAATTTTTCTCAATCGGAAATTTAATAGAATTTAGGAACGGCGACTCTGCGCATATCCATGTATGCTGCAACCAGATATATTCTCCATCTTTTTCAGTAAGCACTCCGGCAGAAGCAAAGTCCCTGACATCTGCATAGTCAATTCCAATAATTGCAAGCTTCCCTTTTGTATCCGGCACTTCTCTCGGTATCTTTCTTTTAATATCGGAATAGCAGCACCGCAGAATATTGTCCCAGCTTGCTACTGTCTGCTCCTCATTTCTTGCCGGCAAGTTCATTCGTTTCGTCATGAACTCTGGTCTCTTGCTCGGCAATTCTTTCATTTCCAGATAGTCTGCGTGGATTTGGTTTGCTAAAATCGGCATATATTCCATAGACGGGTTTGCTTTATGCCACGCATCCGGATTATCTGCCTCTTCCTCTTTATCAATCTTGCAAATAAACGGGAAATAGCCTAACGGATTTTCTCCCATTTCCAGTATCTTGCGTAAAAGAACTAGAAGCTCATCTAATGGACCTTCCCTCACATATCCGTTTGTGGTAATAATAAATTCTCTTGGGTGTTTTACTTTTCCAAGTGCAGACTCAAATACATTTATCTGCTCATAATTTTCATAAGCATGGATTTCATTCAGCACTAAACAGCCCGGTCTTTTACCATCTTTAGTGCTGGCGTTTGACGTATTATATTTTAATTCAGAACCGGTAGCAATATTGGTAATCAGTTCCTTTGTAACTTTAAATTTCCCTTTCATAGAAGAAATATCCATAGCATCATAAGCAACCTTAAAAGTATCTTTTACCTGCTGCTCCGAATTGGCCACAATTTCCACATGGTAGTTTTTCACTCCATACAGCGGTGTCTGTAAGAAATTCACCAGTGGAACGATGAAACCGTCTTTTCCATTTCCCCTTCCCATCATGATAAAGAACTTAGGGAAAATTGGCATATCATTTTTATACATAAACGCAAAAGCGTATATGAATTTCTGATATGGAAACAGTTTATAATAGTGTTTTTCGCAGTATTTTAAGCAGTTTTTATAGGTTTTTTCATCAAAAAAAACGTCATTTCTCCGCATTGTCGGTAAAACAACGTTCTCAATTAAAAGCTTTCTTTCCTCGTTTATCCATGCGGGGTGTTCTTCTGCATATCTAAGATATTCTGCTACTTCTTTGCAAATAATCATTACAGATAATTGTCCTCCGCAGAGGACTCGCTCAAAGGTTCTTTCAAATTCAAATCATTTAAAATTTTAAGCATGGCGGTAGTGATTTTCGGCAGATTTATCACGGACTCATTTGCTTTTTCCACTTCAATTCCGTTTCCGTTAATTGTTTTATAGCGCAGTCCTTTTTTATTGATATCCGTAGTCAGTTTCTTTTTCAGACTCCAATACGTCATATAGTCATTCACTAAATCTTCGTAAAATTCTGATGTTTTATTTTGTAGTCTTAGCTGTTCCAATAAAGATGCCCTTACCTGTTTCTGCGTCACTTTACCACCTCCTTAATCTTAGATATACTACCATTTTTCTTCACTCTCGAAGATATCTACCACTTCAAATTCAAGGTCAGAATAAAAATATTTTTCCATAATATTTTCATTTGCATTTAATACGCTTTCTATGTTTTCTATATCCCTACTTCTATTTCTGCTAAATATATTCTTTCTGCATTGTACGAAGCTTGTATTTATCCAAACGTACTTAACATTTACTTTATCAAAAGCTTCTCTTTCCTCACGTGTCGGAAAACATGTTATATGATATACCTTTTCTCCTGCTTCATATTTTTTCAAAGTAAATTGCAGTTGAATTCTTTTATCTCCTATATCATCAAAATCACTTACAATTCCGGATTGCTCTTTACACCAAGTCGTTTTACCCGCCCCTATCATTCCACATACACATACAATCATGTACCTCCCCCTTTTCACGCGCGCGCGGAAATTTCTCCGTAGTACTAGCCACATCCCCGTTCTCCATTTTTTTATTTTTCACTGAGAATTAGGCCGGGGGGTGTTACCACTTTTCTTCTGTCAATCTTTTCTTTCTTTTTACAAACCTATGTGGATTTCTTCCATGTCTGATGTTATGGCACTGTGTACATAAGCTAATTAGGTTCTCGTCCACCAGTGCCAGTTCCGGATGTTCTTTTAACTCTTTTATGTGGTGCACTTCATGCGCTGGTCTTATTATTCTATCTTCTCCATGTAAGACAATTCCTTTTTTCATTGCTTCTGCAAGTCTTCTTCTACAGTCTTGGCATTCATGGAAGTCTCTGTTTAATATTTGCTCCCTCTTACTCTTCCATTCTGCTGTATTGTAAAAGTGCTTTACTTCTTTATCTGTCATTTTCCCTCCTGTATAAGAAAAGCACCTGTTTCCAGATGCTTTCTTGTGCTGATATGCTGCCACAATCAGCTCGGTTTATATTTTTTTCTGAACAAGTCGGAGATGCTGGGTTTGAACCAGCTACTTGCTGTGTATAAGACAGGTGCTCTATCAACTACGCTAATCGCCGTTTGGCAGCAAGGACTTGCCGTACTGCTGCCATTGTGCTTAAAAATATAAGGTTAGGGAGAAGACGGTCTTCGCAAGTCTCTCTATAAGAGTCACCTTGCAGGCGTTACCGTCTGAGCCTGATACAGCAGCAAGGCTGTGACACCCTGCTGCCGTTTTCATATTTCCAATACGGAGGAAGATTGTTCCTTGGCTTTTCTGATTTTTGCCAATATCATATTATCATGAAAGCAGGTTGATTTTGTCACCAATTTTTAATAAATCTAAATAATGATAGAATAATCGTCTATATGCGTAGAATTCATTTATTCCAATAGGTATCCTTCCCAGTTTCTCATCATACTCAATAAATCTGTACGATAAGTCATTCGTCACGCTTTTAATTATGTACGGGTAAATATCTGTGGATGCAGCTATTGCAGCCTGTTCTATCATTTCACAATCTTTTTGGTATGTTACATTTCGGATTGCTTTTGTTTCTAATGGATTTTCTTTATAATTGCTTTTCGGCATACCATCATAGCTCATAGCTCCAATACCCCTATTTATCTTTGATTTCTTCTCTTCATATTGCAAGCAAAAAGCTTTCAATTCTGCATATCTGTTCTTTGATATCCCGTAGTCCTCCCATGTCATATCACGTAGTCTTTTCTGCAATGGACTCACCTCCTGTATTTTCTTCCTGTCTCCTTGTCCCTGATTACAAGCACTTCCACCCCTGATTTTCCTGCTGCCAGATTAAGCTTATCGAATATGTTCTGTATGTATTTCGGCATCTTATCTGCATTATGTATAGCTTTTTCTGCTGTTGGGTCACTGTATCCTTCTTTATTCATTAACCTGCTGCCTCCTCTCCTTTATATGGTTCTGGAAGCGGCTGCCATGCTTCCACCTTTCCGTTCGGCATTCCGTGAAAGCTTTTCCATTCTCCTTCCTCGTAATGTAAAGGATATATATATACCATCTCGTCCACTTGCCTATTCGTATGTCTCACCCTTACCACAAATTGTGCTAAAACTTCTTTTCCATCTTCCGGCAACTTCTCACTGCATGGAATCCAGCCAGCCATTTCGGTATCACCGTTATGGTTCATGTGGGAGCGGATGATTTCTTTTGCATATTCCAGTCCTTTACTATAGTTCCACGCATGATCAGCTTCATAACTGTTCTGCTCTTTTTCAATCTCTTCCAAAATCTTCTTTAGTATGTTCATTCTTTTCTTTCCTCCGTCAATTCTTTATACGGTATTTTCCTATAATCATTTACCTTTATACCCAGTGCTACATAACCTTCTTCTAGCCCCCTAAACTTATCATCTAAGAGATATGTAATTTCTGCAAATATCGTTCTTCCAGAATATTTTATATTGTCCCATTCTCTAAGAAAAATGTTGTCTCCAACATGAAAGCCTCTATCATTCTTGCGGATTTCAAATGTTTTGCTTCCGTTCAAAACCGCATCAAAATACTTAGGTTGTATTTTTAGTTCATGTAATTGTTTTTCCATATCGCTTCTCCTCTACTTCTCTTCTACACGGTACGGACATCTTTTCCATACGCAACATACCTTTCTTGCATTTTTAATATATTTCTCATTTGTACACTGTCCCCTGCTGCCGCTGTATTTGCATTTTCCGCAGTAGTCTTTATGTGTTGGGAATAATATTATTTTCTCCATTCTTTTTGCCTCAATAGTCAAATATACTCATCTGTTTCTCTGGTTCAAAATTCATCCACAGCATTTCTCTCTTTTTGCTGCATACCTGCGAATAGCAAAATGTTTCTTCCCTGTGCCAGTCTTTCAGCATCTCATTATATAGCTCACTTTCATATCCGCTTATAATCGCAGGACCTTTATGTAGTTTTAAAAGAGTCAGAAGGACTTCATGGTCTTTATCCGTCATTTCCTCTTTGTATTGTTTTCCATGCCTTGTTTCCAGCATATACGGAGGGTCTGCGTAGATAAGAACATTCGGGAAGTTATAGCGGGCTATCACGTCTATTGCTGGCCGTTGCTCTATCTGTACTCCCCTGAGTCGTTCTGCTGCTGTTATAATTCTTTCTGGCAAAGTCGTCCAATCTGCTGCAGCATAAGCTCTTTCTCTTCCTTGTATGTCACTTTTCCAACCTACTTGCTGACCGTTTGTCCGAAAACCATGTCCCATGTTTAGCTTTATCAAAAAGTGTACTGCTTTATAAAGGCTGTTTTCCGGTATACGTCTAAAGCTTTCCTGATAAACTTGTCTTGCGTATGGTGTATAATACACTTCTTTAGCCAGACGTTCCGGATCTCTTTTTATCCACTCGAAAAGATTTGTTACGTTTCCATCCAAATCATTTACTGTTTCTATATCACTTCTAGTTTTATTAAATAGCACAGCCCCAGAACCAAGGAATGGCTCTAAATATGTGTGATGTTCTGGAAAGAAATTTATAATCCAGTCTGCAATAGACCATTTACTCCCTGGGTATTTTATTATTGCTTTCATTTTTTCTATCCAGCTCCTCCTCTATCTCCTTATTCGTAAGCTTCTCCAGATTTCCTCCCTGGAAGAAAATTCCTCCTGCTGGTGTAATCTGGATACACTCCATAATGCTTTCTGTTTTCTTTCCGTCTACTGTGCGTCTACGGATGTATTTCTGTTTGGGGATTAAATTAGATTTCTTCATATGTCCTCCTAAGCAAATTTTAATTGATATAATTTTTCATTTATCTTCATGTTTGGCATGCGCTCTCCCACCTTTAAGTATGGGCAATTAACTTCTACCAACGCTTTAGCCATTACCGGAACTACGCTATTCCCTATCCTGGCAACTTGTTCCTTGATTGGATATCTTCTTCCTTCTATATCTCTGTCGATAATATAGTCATCCGGAAACCCTTGCATCCGTTTTAGCTCCTCTGGTTTTAGCATCCGAAGGAAAATATCTTCGATGACGTATTTTTCTCCTGCAATATCAATAATTACATTTACTAGGCCGAACCTGTCTTTCGTGGTGATGGTTACAAGTGGCTCTTTTAAGCTTTGTCCACACCCAGTACCATAATATTTAATCAAAAATGCTGATACTAAGCCAAAATGTCCTGGTGATGTGGTAATTGTATGTAACGGCTCGTCACATCCTTGTCCTATCCCTGTCTTATAGTATTTAGTTATAAAAGCAGTAACTAATCCATATCTATTACTTGTGTCTATAGTTTTAATTGGTTCTGAAAGTAATTGTCCTCTGGCGTCTCCTTCTTTTTGTTCCCCGTGATACTGTATTAAGAAAGCCAAGGCTTCTTTGTTTTTTACTATGTAAGGCTCTTGATTTTCAACAATATATTTCCTAATTCCATTTGCAATCCTTTTCTGTGTGGCTTCTGCAAGTTGCTTTTTCCTCCCAAATATAGATTTTCCAAAATCCGACCAGTCAATATAATCTCCGCACTGCTTCCATTTTGGTTCATTGTCTTTAGGCCATACAATATCCTTTCCGTCTCTTCGGAAAACCGCATACCAGCGTTTTCTTGTCGTAGGTGCTCCATAATCTGCTGCCACCAATTCCCTGCAGTCAAATTTATAACCCAATCCACACATTGCAGAAATAAATTTTTTGTAGTCTTCTCCGCATCTCTCCTTTATAGGTCTTCCATCTGCATCCAAGGGTCCCCATTTCTGTATTTCTTCTACATTTTCCATAATGATAACCTCCGGAAGAATTTTCCTGGCATGTTTGTAAACTGCCCACGGAAGAATTCTAAGGCCCTTTTTCCTTGGCTGTCCCCCTTTTGCTTTACTATGGCTGGTGCAGTCTGGACTCGCCCACATTAAAGCTACTTTTCTACTTGCTACATATTTTTTCAAATCAACTTTAAAAATATCTTCCGTAAGATGCAACGTATCAGGATGATTTACCTTGTGCATACGGATAGCTTCCGGATCGTGATTTATAGCTATATCTACTTGTCTTCCTAAAGCCATTTCCATTCCAACGCTTGCTCCTCCGCCACCAGAAAAGCAATCTATAATTAAACTATTTTTCGTCATGTGTCCTCCTGTGCTTTCATCATTCTCTTAACCATATATCTACCAACGGAAAAATCTGTTTATACATCCACTCCTACCATAGCTTTCAACACCCTGTCCGTTTGTTCTCTTACAAACTCGAGAGCCTGTTTCAATTCCATATCGCCTTCTGTAATCCGATTATGCAACTTATCCTTACATACCAGCTCTACCACTTCTTTAATTGTTCCTACATACCCTAAAGTGGTATATGCTGGGCTTCCATCTTTGTTTTTTCTCCCTGTATCTCTTGCAACTGTGTAGCCGTAATTGTTAGAGATAGCATAATAATTATCTGTAATGTGTAACATTATTTTTCCTCCGAAAATCTATATTCCATTAAATCTGCAAGTATCAAGTATTCTTTTGCTTTCTTCGTTTCTCCATGCGTTTCTTTTACTTTTTCTTTAAATTCTTTCAGTGTTCCGTAAAAGCATCCACATCTAACTCCGATTTCATTAGAGTCTTTTAATTTAAAAAATGTTGTTGTCCGATATTCAGAACCAAATCCTTTTGCTGTTGCATAATCAGCATTGCCGTATACCTCAGCATCGCCGCATTGACTTAAATTTTCCTCTTTTTCGATGTATCCGCCTTTTTCTCCTGCTTTTACATTCCCAAAATCAATAGGTGCTTTAATTCTAAATAATTTCTTTCCAAATCTCATTTTTGTGTCTGTTGTTAATTCAAATTTTCTCATTTTCTATTCCTTCCTAAATCGGTTCTTTACCCATTGCTTTTCTAACCCTGTTTACTGTGTTCTCCCACTCTGTCTCAAAGCATACCTGCCACAGCGGTTTTTCTTTATCTTTCTCTTTTGGTTTCTTAGGTTCTAAGTTATCATAGAACCCATGTATCATACGCCGTACTGTATTTCCGGTACGGTTAAGTTCTAAAGATATTTCCTGTACGCTGTATCCTGCTGTATACAGTCCCTTTGCTTTCTTTACTTCCTGTCTTTCTGCAGGTATTCTACTTCCCATGTCTCCCTCTCCTTTCTCTTTTCTCAAATACTCCTGCTGCCCTGCATTCTCCCGGTTTGCATGGTCTTCTTTTTTTGTGTATGGCTAAGTAATCGCAACCGCTATCTGCAGACGATATCTTTATAGAGTTTTTGCAGTATTTACAATCTTTTTCTTGTATACGCTTTATTTCTCTTTTCGTCATATTCTCCCAACTCATACGTTCCTCCTTAACTAAATGGCAGTCATACGTCAATTCCATCCGGGA